>ERZ791885.262-NODE-262-length-56018-cov-7.822776_pt1 | contig 56018 bp, 51 predicted proteins | sample MGYA00510159_ERZ791885 | MGnify/ENA primary metagenome ERZ791885 (study PRJEB30046, sample SAMN00792054) | human gut metagenome | study: EMG produced TPA metagenomics assembly of the A metagenome-wide association study of gut microbiota in type 2... | reverse complement strand
GGGCCTGCCGCGTTCCGTTGAAGGAGAAAAAGCGGAAGAGCGATGTGGAGCGCATCCTGTATGCCAGAGGGCAGGAGGACGCATACGATCCTGATGAGTTGTACGCCCTGTTCGGCAGTCTGCCGCCGGAAAAGGTGTCCGCTCTGCGGCAGGCCATGCGGGAGCAGGCCTGGCACCTCATGGACGAGGATGCACGGGAGCGTTTCCTGCGGGAATGGCTGCCGGTGCCGGAGTTTGAGGATATTTACGATCTGCTGACCGATTTCCGCTTCGGCGGCTACCGCGTCCTCGGAGACATTGTCTGTGATATAGAGGACGAGAACACCGGCAGGGAGAAAAAGCAGCTGTTCCGCGAAAGCGACTCGAAAGCCGTCACCGCCATGATGAGCGCCTTCGCGGACAAATCCGCCTCCCAGAGCTACCGTGATGCGGTGACGGCTAAGTGCCGGGAGCTGCTGACCGCGATTGTAAGACCGGCTTTGGCCGTGCGCTATGTGGTGGCCCTCGGCAGACGCGACCTGCTGTGGGAGCTGCTGCCGGAGTATATCGAGAAAAATGTTCTGGAGGTGCGGGATGATTAACGAATGGGTGGAATTCTGCGCATATACCGGAACGGTTTCCTATACCGCCAGCAAGAAGAGCGATACGACATGGCTGGGCCGGTTCACCTTTGCCACGATCCTGGAGTTTGAGGGGATGGCTCGGATTCTAACCGTTCTGGCTCGCGGATACCTGTTCCACGGGGAGGATGGAGCGGTCATTTCGGGTGATCCGCATGACCGGGTCGACCATGCCCGCCGTGCGCTCTGCGCCTGGTGCAGTGTGCCAGAGGACGGAAAGCGTGTGCAGGACAAGGAGTGGCAGTTCCAGACGGACTTTTCGGAGCTGCATCCGGAGTTCCCGGAGTTGGTGGATGCAGATGGGGTCGGCTGGTTCCTCCGTCATGTTCTCCGCGCGGCGGACTTCATGCTGACGCACCCAGAAAAGGTGCGCAGCACCTCACTCAAGTATGCGGAGGTTATTCAGTCCAAGTTTGCCGCCGCATGGCGAAGCAAGGTGATGCAATATCAGATCCCGATTTTTGCGTCCCAAACCAAGGGGGCTTGGACACTGCGCTTTGATGATGTCCTTGCCGATGCGTTGGAGCTGGGGCCGCTGCGCAGAGAGGGGCCGGAGCTGCCGCTTGGACTGACAGAGAAAGTAACAACAGCGCTTCCGAAGGAAATTCCATCCGAGGTTGTCTGTACGCTGATCCGCTATTATCTCGCCAACCGGCAGGATGATTGCGAATGGGTCGTCCTGCCGGTGGCAAGCTTTGACGCCTACTTCGGGGACACCAGCTTCAGCAAGAAGTACCTGCCCAAGATCCCGCCGGAGATTATGGAGCGGAGCAGCGCCTTCGGCATCAGCCGGTATCGGATCACGGATGAATATCTGCCCTAACACGCAGGCAGCGGGACAAGCCTATATGGCCTGTCCCGCTGCTTTCCCTGTCCGGATCCTGAAAAATGTTTTCTTTGTCTATGGCGGTGCATCCGTTGAGCCGCCGCCTATGCTCTACTCCTCGTCATCATCAGACCATGAGGAGATCATGTGAATATCGCCGGTGTCCATATCCATTGCCATGTGATTTTCCATGCGCATCATGAGATCCCCATCGGAGTCCATCGCCATATTATCCGAAATGCTCATGGCGAAGTCGCCGTCATCATAGTCAAAAAATCGATTGCACATTGTACCCGCCTCCTCTATTGAAATATCTGTTATAAACCTCATTCACCGCTTCCACATACACCACAAAGGATGGGTGGTTACGATCTTGTCGAGATAGATACATATTTTTCTTCTCAAGATACCTGTCACGAACCTCCTGCCATAAGCCTTCTTCCTTTATTTCATCCGCCTTATCTTTCACCTGATGAGAGTTCGGCACTTCGTTCCATGTGTATTGATCCAAGCCCAGTGCATACACATTTTTGTTATGAATCAAGCGCATGTAATTACCGTTTTTATTTTTCGTGGTAATAGCAACGTCAAACTTGAATTTGATATCTGGCGACTTCTCAAAATACAATATTGCAGTCAAACAAGAAGTCGAATCTTGTGCATCTGAAAAGAATTCATTTCTCTCCACCCAGTTCAGAGCATTTCTTACCGTTTCCTTCAGCAACCGCAGGTCATTCCAATATCTTTCTTCTGCCCTCATGATCGAAAGATTGTAGTCAAGGTCATATGGACCATCCCCGTTTCTCGTGATCATATTCCTTGCGCCGCTCCCAATAAGAGAAAACTGTGCAGAAATACCCTTCTCCTTCAGCAGCTCGCAGGTTTTCTTCAGGACGTCCGAGCAATCCGAACGATAGCGCTTTGCCTCGGATTCGTAAACGAACTCATACACCATACATACTCTCCTTCTCGCCCATGCCACCCATTCAACATCGAGGTTAAATCACTATAGAATAGCATAGAAAGCTTGATTGTCAATAGCGATTTGGTCCTATTTTGAATATTTTCTGCATATTTCACCCCATGATCCCAATTTTGTTGCCGTTTTCGTAAATGTCCGCGCCGTCTTCACAATGATTGGGCCCCTCGTACTCCACCCAGCCGAAGCCCGCTACATAGACTTTGTCACCGGGCTGCAGTTCTTTAGGAGGTTGGGGCGGAGTTGGCTCTGGTGCAGAATTCTTAGCGGGTGCCTGCCCCGTGGAAGACTGGAGTTCGGAAACTACAGGTGTTTCAATAGGCCCTATCTCCGGTTCAGGTTGCTCTTCTTGGGGCGTTTCTTGCTGTTGAATCGCTCTTTTATCTTTCTCTGGCAGTAATGTGGGCTTCTCTTCTGTTTCAATTCCCACGATGGTCGCTTTCTGGGCGCTCACAGCGGTTTCTGTGGCCGGGACGGGTGTTTCCTCGACCACATTGCCATGTGGCCACACAGCGGCACACATGGCGACACCGGCGGCAATCATGGCTGCTATGACGAACTTCTTCATTTCTCTTCCTCCCTTGCAGATGCGAAACGAGCCCCCAATCCCATTGCCGTTCGGCAGGAGACTGAGCGCTCGTTTTCGTAGTGATTGAGTTCCACAGCGAGTTTCCACGCCAGTTCAAATCCGGCGATAAAGCTGTCGATGGAGGTATCCTCCGCAATACGGTCTTTGGCGTCGATGATCTGGAGCACCAGCCGGCGCTCTGGTTTGCCCAGCACCTCGCTCAGTGCTTGATGACATTCCTCAATTTCCTGTTTCTGAGCTGGGAGTTCAGGTGGGGTATAGAAGCAGTCATATAGGTCTTTCAGCAACTTGTATTTCATGCGCTCGCCTCCTTGCAGCACAAACATATACCACAGTTCGGCGGAAACTGCTACTGAAACTTTTTTAGAAAAATAGCGGCTGGAACATTGCGTTTCAGCCGCTATTTAAGATGTGGGGTACTCGTGGTGTGGGCTCGCAGGTTAGCTATACCCCCATAGGTCATATTGCCAAACATCTTCATTGATACACTAATCAACACCAAGTAACACCAAGAGAGTTGATTATATAAATACTGTGCACAAACTTTCTCCTGTAATCCTGTGTTATACAGTTTTTAAAGATAAAGCCTTATAAAAAATGGTCTTCAACAATGCGATTAAGCTGAGCAGATATTTCTGAAAAGTTCTTATTCAAATCAAGTGTTTTCACACTGATTTGATTACCGCTCATCCGATAGCGGTTGTCCGGCTGGATTGCTTCGTCTGTTGCGGCATACAGAAGCATGCCGGATACCTGATGCGGTTCGTTGCCGAACTCCGCCGCTTTGTTCTTCACATAGGTGAAAATCTGATACAGATTACCGGAATGCAAGGTATGCACATCATACTGAGCTTGCGTGGTGTGTGTATAGTACTTGGCATCAATGATGAGGACCTCATTGCCTCTGGTCAGCATAATGTCGCTTTGCATGACCGGAAGCATGGTGCCAATTCCATCGTCCAACGCCCACGGAATCTGAGATGCCGTTGCCGTTACCTGTGGACATTCCTTGGCGTAATACTCCAGTATAAATTTCTCATACAGGCGGTTCATGCGCTGCTCGTCAATGAAGGAAGCCAGTCGGTATTCGCCGGAGTCCGAGGTCAACAGCATTCCTTCGAGGATCAGTTGGCACAAACTAATGAGCATACGATAGGTATTGTTGTTCCGTTGAAACCGAATGGCCGACCAGTGAATTGTGCCAGGGTCAATGGTATCAATATTTGAAAAGAACAACATTTCCTTCTTCAAATCGCTTTTGTATGCTTGATCCACCCTTACATGACGGAGCAAGAGCATCACGGTCGTTTTAAGAATCTGGTTCAGCAGATTGTTTTCGGAAAGCTCATCATATTCACAGGTCAATACCTGCCTCCTTGCGAGGCGGTTCTGTATCGTTCCGGGCATGTCAATTTTGCCGCGAACAGCAGTGACCGTCTCCTTTTGGTTCAGATACTCACGGTAAAGGCCCTGTTTCAGCTGTCTACCGATACCCTTTGCAAGAATCGCAGCAAACAGGTTATGTATGTTCTCGAACTCTTCAGTAGCAATATCCTCATAGCCGCCCTGATTCAGAGTTGTGAAGGCATACGAAAGCATATAGTATATGTTTTTTATGAAGATGCTTTTATCTTTGATCATTGAAACATACCCTGCAAAATATTTTCCCAACGTCGGAGTTTACTTGTATCATCAAACCAGTACTCACTAAGCATTGGCAGAATGTCATAATCAACGATGGAGTGCAGCCATTCGTCCGTACAGACATCTTTGCCGCAAAAATAGCTGTGACCAATACAAAAGCCTTTGCCCAAAGATTTGTCTGCGACAATTTCGCAGTTCAGCTCCTTCACCTTGGACACCAGTTCGTTCAGCGTTTCATTATTCAACCCATTCTGATAATGGATGAAGCCCTCGGAATCAAACCCAGGTTCGATCTCAAAGAAGCTGAAACGGCGGCGGAGCGCATAATCGATCATGGCAAGACTGCGGTCTGCCGTGTTCATCATACCGATGATATATAGATTCTTGGGAACGGAGAAAGGAAGTCCGTTATACGCCAGTGTTGCCTTGATGCCACGGTAATCCCTTTCAATCAACATAAGCAGCTCGCCGAAAACTTTGCTCATATTGCCACGGTTGATCTCATCAATAATGAAGAAAAACTCCTTGTCTGGCTGGTTGGCAGCTTTCTGGCAAAACCGATAGAAGATTCCGTATTTCAATTCAAAGCTATTCTCTACAGGCTTGTAGCCCATCACAAAATCTTCATAGGAATAATTCTGATGGAACTGGACGAACTCAATGCGGCTGTCATCCTTCTCCCCCATCATAGACCATGCCAGACGCCTTGCGGCGAAAGTTTTGCCGACGCCGGGAGCGCCCTGCAGAATGATGTTTTTCTTATTGTGCAGAACGGCCACAAGGTTCTCGTAGCGCTTTTCGCTCATATACACTTCATCCAGAAAATCGCTTTTTGTGTAAGCATCGATGGATGCCTCCGCGGTAATCGGGTTTTCTTCCCGAATCATATCAAGGATGAAGTCGTATTCGCCTCGGGTGAGCTTGAACAGGCTGCCCTGCGGATTCTGGAAATACTCCATGCGCTCCAGTTCCGGGCATTCCTTCAGCGTTGTATAGTCAATGGGGGAGGTCAAGCCTTCTATTTTTTCAAAGAACAGCTTTTCACCGTCCTGTTCTGCGCTGATACGGCCAATTGCTACAATCTGCTTTACCGGATTGGATTCATAGCCAATGATCATGTCGCCAATTTTCGCATCCAGGAAGTTCTGGAAAATACGCCGCTTGTTCCCGTTTTCATTGTAAAGCGTATAGGACTGCACCTCTCCGACAGCAATGTCGGAAAAGCTCCAGATTCTCGGATTCGCATTCAACCACCAATAGCCATGGTCTTCTTCGGGAGCGGCAGCTGCACACAGTTCAATATTACTCAAATCTGTCTGATCAAGTGCTTCAGAAAGTTCATCTCTCAGTTTCCAAATAAAGCTGCCATCCTCGCCTTTGTCTGCATCACGCCCAGTGTAAAGGACCGTCCACCATTGTGTGGAGCCATCTTTTCTTGTTGCGGGCTTGATTCCGGCGGCTTCACAGACACGATGAGCCAGTGCAACAGAACCGGAATTATAGAAGTTTTTTGTCTCACCATATTTGACCGCAAGTTGTGTGCAGGAGGCCTGACCACCATAGTCTTTGATCCGCCTCATAATTTCAAGTGCACTGGTAGTGAAAATAGTTCCATCCTTTAAGAGTTTTTTCCAATCTTCGATGGTAAGCCCAGGATTATAATCTGTACCGTACCATTCGGTGGCAGCTTCAGCATTCTCATCCTGCTGAGAGTAAAATCTGCTGATATAAAATCCCACATCGATGGTCAATGTTTTGAGCTCAGGGTCGGGGTAGCAAGTATCCGTCAGCTGTGACTGAAACAGATTGACGAGCTCTGTGTCCTCTTTGAGGGCAAGGCTGATTTCGTTATAGAGCCGCAGAAAGTTGCGGATATTGTCTGCGTAAGCACCCTTTTTGAAGCGGTAATCAGTCTCAAGCTCGTTTGCAACATTTTTCACCTCGCCGAACTTATAGATGTAATACTTATCCGGGTAGCGCAACCAAAGATAAGTGCTGATAGCATTTTCATATTGGTAGTGCTGTGCGGCACCGTTTCCATATCTCTCCAACAAGATGGAAGCCTGCAATTTGAAGGCATTCATGCGCTCATACACATCCTTGTTCTCGTCAAACAAGGCAATAAACATTGCCCGGACCTCTTCCGGTGCCGCTTTGGAAAAACTTACAATCATGCGTCTCGGGAAATTGTTGATGGAAGCCAGCAAATTGAAGGTTTTATCGATGGAACGGCTCAGCATTTCAGGAAAATTTTGAGCGTTCACGTCCCAATTGTCCTGAAACCATTTGACAGCTTCCCATTTGTATTTTTCGTTGCCCCACTGCGTGGAGACAAAATTCTGCTTGTAGTGCGCCAGTACATCTTTCAATCGAAACTTGTCAAACATGATGCTACCCCTTTATGCCTCTCTCAGGCTTTTATAAATCTCGTCTGTAAAGATACCAAGGACCTGTCGCTTGATCTCATCGTTGCTGAGAAGAAGCGAGAAGAAATCCTGATTCTGCTCCAAGCCCTCAATCAGTGCATCGTCAATGTCATCAAAATACGAAAATTCAAAATCTTTGACGGTATTATTCCGTGCGCTGGTTTTCAGCTTGTCGGACTTCAGCAGAATATCCCGAATCTGCAGCATCGCTTTGACCGCCACATCGTTATCGTAGGCTTTTCCTGTGCGACTGTTGATCTCCGCAATAATCTGGGAAAGCCGTTCTTCTTTTGCTTCGGTCAGGCCAAAACTCTCAGCGGTCGGCAGCTTTACCACAGGCTGTGCGACAAGGTTTGGAGTAGTATGTTCCTCCGACTTTTTCTGAACGAAATTGGTAGCCTTGATTTTACCGTCCAGATTATATCCGCCGCCCGGATGCTTGATATTGATGTAAGCCAGCAAATAAGTGATGAAGTTATATTTCTTATGCAGGTCGGTATCCTCGAAACAGGACACCTGTAGCAGGAACTCATAAAACCGGACGAAATGGCGCATCATGGACACGATCTCGTGCTGTTTGATAAGTTCGTATTGCTCGATCCTATTTTTTGCCCGCTTGAAGTAGAACGTCAACTTCTGCTTATCCTTCGAGGAGATATTTCCCTTGTAGAGCAGCTCGTTGGCCTTTTCGATATCATCAGGGTCAAGAACGGTGTACGCATCGATCTGTGCCTCCAAATCATAGATCGCCGTCGGCGTTACGGAAGTGGAAAGCAAGGTGGTCGTATAATACGGTGCAAACGCAGCCTTGATGTCCTCATATGTATTCACAAAGTCCAGCACGAAGGTCTTCTTCTCAAACGGAGGGCAGATACGGTTCAGGCGGGAAAGCGTCTGAACGGCGGAAACGCCCTTCAGTTTCTTGAGAACATACATAGCGCAGAGCTTCGGTTGGTCGAACCCGGTCTGATACTTGTTGGCAACCAGCAACACCTGGTAGTCGTCCTTGTCGAATTCCTTTGTCAACCGATCCTCAGGGAAACCGTTCATGGAAGCCTCAGAATATTCGGTATCATCGTCCGGAAGCTTCACCTTGCCGGAGAAAGCGACCAACGCCTTGATATCGGTGTAGCCTTTTTTCTGAGTGTAATTCTCAAATGCCTGGCGGTATTTGACCGCACCCTGTCGGGAAGCGGTAATGACCATTGCTTTTGCCATACCACCGAGCTCTGGCATAACCGTGGTGCGGAAATGCTCCACGATGACCTCTACACGCTGCGCAATGTTCGTTTCATGCAGCTCCACAAAACGGGCAATCTGCCTTTTTGCATCGGCTGTCTTGCAGCGGGGATCTTCTTCGATTTCTTTGTTCAGCTGATAGAAGGTATCATAAGTGGTGTAGTTCTGGAGCACATCCAGAATAAAGCCTTCCTCGATGGCCTGCTTCATGGAGTAAATATGGAATGCCTCATGACCTTTTGTGTTCAGGCGACCGAACAGCTGAATGGTTGTAGGCTTCGGTGTGGCAGTGAAAGCAAACATGGACACGTTGGTCTGTTTACCGTTTCTACGGATTTCATCCGTAATCATATCTTCCACATCGGCAGCTTCCTGCTCTCCGGCACCAAGCGACTTTGTGACCGCTGCCATGTCCTTACCTGCGGTGGAGGAATGTGCCTCATCGATAATAACCGCAAAACGCTTGTTTTTCAGCCCTGCAACGCTATCCACGATATACGGGAATTTCTGGATCGTAGTGGCGATGATTTTTGTATTGCCGTTCAGTGCAATGGCAAGGTCGGCAGAGTTGCACTTATCGTCCATAACACGGATAAGCCCCGCTTTATGCTCCATACCCATAATAGCTTTCTGCAGCTGACGGTCAACTACGACTCGGTCGGTGATAATCGCGACATTGTCAAAGATAATTTTATTATCTGTATCGTGCAGTGAAGTCAGACGGTGCGCAAGCCACGCGATGGAGTTAGTTTTGCCAGAGCCTGCACTGTGTTGAATCAGATAATTCTGCGTTGTGCCGTTGTCACGGACATCACCCAGCAGCTTGCGAATCACATCGAGCTGATGATACCGAGGGAATATGACATTCTCGGACTTTTTCGTTTTTCCTGTCAGCTCGTCCTTACTTTCCTTGGTTTCGATAAAGATAAACTTACTGATGAGGTCAAGGACGGTATCCTTTGTCAGAATATCCTCCCACATATAGGAGACGCTGTACTTGTCTTTGAAGGTAGGATTGCCCGCACCGGCATTGACACCTTCACCGTTTCCCATGTTGAACGGCAGGAAGAAGGTGGCGTTGCCTGCGAGCTTGGTGGTCATATAAACCTGCTCTAAGTCCATCGCAAAGTTCACAAGGCAGCCTGCCTTAAACCAAAACAGGCGGGTCTTGGGATCACGGTCAACACGGTACTGATAGATGGCATCCTGATAGGACTGACCGGCGGCATTACATTTCAGCTCAAAGGACATGATGGCAAGACCGTTCAGGAAAATTACCAGGTCAATGCGCTCATCATCGCTTGCCCAGACCTCCTCCATAACGGAGAAAATATTCTTTTCGTACTTTGCCAGCAAGTCACGATTGAAGGTGGTTGCAGGTTTGGTGTACATAAGCTCCAGCTTCATGTTGGAAATCTCAATGCCGTGCTTCAGCACATCCAGCAGACTGCCGCGGGTTTTGGTCACCTCGGCATTGATAAAGCTGACGAGGGTATCTTCCAGGTCGGACTTGTAGATTTTGCGGAGTGCCGCCATCTCATCCGGCTGGGTATCGTTCAGAAACTGAAACAGCAGCTCCCGGTCCATAGCAAAGAGGCGGTCATAGCTTGTCGCCTTGCGGACGATATAGCCGTTGTCTTGTGAGAGCCTGTCCATGATGAAATGCTGATATTCTTTTTCGGAGAGGATGTTATTCATTCTCCTTCACCTCGCCATCTGCGTTTGATTGGATATCCTTTCCTGATTGGTCATCAGAAATGGGAAAAGTAGCCGAAGCAAGTAGCTGGAGCATTTTCTCAAGATTTGCCGACAATTCTTTTGGAACAGAAGTCTCCGCTATCTTGGCCAATACTTCGAGAGCCGATGCCATATTGGTGCCGATTCTCTCGGCGCCAGCATTGAAAGCCATCATTTTTTCATAGAGGGTGGATGCCGTCTTTTCAGACAATGGCGTAACTGAGGGATATTGCAGTAACTGATTGAGTTCCCTCTCAAGCGCATCATTTGCATCAGTAAATAACTTTTTTGCTTTTTTATATTTTTCCCAGCTGATGTTATGTGCGTGCATAACATCATTCCTGTATTCTTTAAGAAGGTCAAAATTGTCTTTGATTATTGTCAAAACCTCATCGCCAACAAGAATGTGCCAGGCCGTACTTTCCTGTAAGGCATCGATAGCTTCATACATTTCAGCTCGGGTATTTAGTTTTTTGATTTTATCACGGGCCGCTGCTCTAAAATTGTTATCAATGAACAGAATCGTATATATTTCCCCAAAGTCTTTTTGGTCGATGTCTGAGATAACGCTTCTGAATTTTTGCTCATCACACTGTGACACTTTCAAATACAAAAATTTTCGCAGTAGTCTTTCAAACTTGTTTACCAAAGGATACAGACTCTTGTTGAAATACTCTGAGCTTTCATCCGTGAGGATTGTGGGGGAAAACTCCTGGCATATATAGGTGCTTATTTCGGAGCTTTGTTTTGCTGTTGTTTCATTGTTTCCGTTTCTTTCATATTTAACGATCCAGCACTCTAATTCATCAAAGTCTTTATATGTGATTTGAACAGAAGAATTTTTGCTATTACCAGTATCGGACGTTTCCAATTCGTGGTTGTATACTTCGACATTTTGCCTTTGGTTTTTATCAAAAAATAAGTACTCCAGAACCACGTCTACACCTCCTTCTTGCCGGTTACATACTCAAAAATCAGAGATTTTTTGTATTCGTCGAGTATTGCAAGCTGTGCTTTTTTATCAGCGATAACAGCATCTGCTTTTGAAAGCACAGAATCAATGTGCTTTACGATGGCATTCTGCTCATTCAACGGCGGTACCGGATAGGAAAGCTCCGCCAGCTTGTTCCACCGAAGGTCACAGGAACGCACACGAATACCGGTCGCCAAAGCAAGAAACACATCACTGTAAGCCATGCTGCGCAGATAATACATGATATACCGCTTGCATTGGTCGGTATCCAGCACATTGAGCACCGGAGAAGCCTTACCGCGTGAATCAGAGATGCCGATAGAACCTGCGAAACCGTCCATGCCGTGAACGACCAAGTCGCCGACATCTATACCTTGATAACCGATTTCCTTGTCGGACATCGTAAAGCCGTCCTCACGGCGGTTACTTCTAAGAGTAACCTCACCGTCGCGAAAACAAGTGATTACACCGTCATCCTCACGCACTGGCTTCTGCATATAGCGCAGGATGTACTTACCACGGATAACATCCCAGTGTGCGGGCATATTGCCAATCCACTGAATCCCGCTGTCCTTCATCTCGGCATCGGGATTCAGTCCTTTGGTGACGGTTTCGGTGATGACAGACCGTTTGTACTGTTCCAGTGTGTCGATCTGGGTCTGAATATCGGCGGTCAGCGCATCGATCTCGGCACATTTAGTGTCAAGGAAATCGGCGATGCGCTGTTGTTCGTCAACAGGCGGACAAGGAATATAGGTATTTCCAAAGTCAGCAAAAGCTATATTCTTTCCATCCCGAAGCGTCATAGTATAGGAGTTCATTTTTTCAATAAAACCGCTATCCTTAAACAAGTACTTATAGTACCCCCTGGCAACTTTGACAACCGGGTAAAACACCTGATATGCCGGAGAAACGACACCCTCGTATTCTGAGTATTCAAATCCTCCTTGGAAACTTCTTAGGCTGATACAGAAGTCGCCCTTATGAATTGTTTTCAATGCAGATAAATTAGCATTTTTGTTGAGTTTCACAGCGTTCATTCCACTACGGTCTTCATAAACTGACTGCGGCACAACGCCATATTTTTGCGTAGGAGAAAGCAGTTGTAACTCTATAGTATTTCCACGCAAGTTGCGTTGAGTAAACATATATTTACCCTTATACAGTTCCCATGAGGTTGGAATTTCTCCAACCCATTCAAAGCCGCTATTCTTAGTTGTTCTCATCAGCTGACACCTCCAATCTCCCTTTACTTCTGCGTTTGCGGATAATTATCGCAATAACTGTGGCGATACCCACAACAACGACAACTCCACCCATGATACACAGAACCAGCACCCAATTATCCGTCAGCCATTTCACCGCTGCAATGATTCCGTAGGTGACTGCCCACAGAGCGACAAACAGAATCAGGCGAATGAGCCAATGAAAGAAAGAGCCGCTTGTGCTGCCGTCAATCATCCCGCCGCTGTACATATCACCAACGCAACGGTAAGCAACAGCATACGCAACGGCACTGATCACAGCCAAAATCAGATACTCCCAGTACCATTCTATAGGGAGCCCCAAAGGGTCGGTCAGTATTTCGAATATAAACTTAAACACCCTCTCAGGCCTCCTTTACTCGAACAACTCCGCCACACGCTCAGTCACGGAAAGTTCCAATTCCTTAAATCTGGTCTCAAGTTCCTCGCTCGGCGTAGATGGCTGGTATTTATAGAAATACCGTGTGAACGGGATCTCCGCCCCGGTTTTGATAACGGGCTTCTTTGCACCGAGGTTCTCCTCAAAGAATGCGGCGGCATCCGGGATGTGCGGCAGGACTTCTCTTGCCATATAATCCTCAATGCTTTCTTCCCATTTCACCAGTTCGGTGTCCTTGGTTTCCTTGTCATAAATGATGTTGCCCTTGCGGTCGCGCTGGATCTCGGCACCCTTGTCCATAACGGACAGACCGTCCGCAATCTTCTCCAACAACTTCTTATCTGTTGTAGCCTTGCTTAATACTTCGGTAAGATGCGGCATAAAGGCGTCCGGCGACATCCACACAGTATCGCTGATGGCGTGGTTCAAGTCCGCAAGAATCGCATCGTAGATCGGCTTGCCGACAAAAAACTTATTCAACTGTTTCTGGGCTTTACCGTCCCGCTCTTCCATCAATTCCAAGTCTGCAAATTTTACTTCGTTGTAAAGGCTGTCAAGTGCGCCTTTGCCCACCATCGCCTGAATCCGCTCCTCCGTAATGGCGTAGCTGCGCTGGAGGGGCTGCATTACCGTGTATTCGCGGTAAATGAACTCCTCGTTCCGGTAAATTTTGCAATACTCGTTCTCTGCGAAGTCCGCATACAGCTTGGTAACGGCACTGCGGTCTTCAGGAGAAATCTCATTTTTCTTATCGCCCAAGGCTTTACGCAGCTTTTTGAAGAAAGTAGATGCGTCAATCAACTGAATCTTGCCTTTGCGCTCCGGACGCTTATTCTTGGAGAGGACCCAGATGTATGTAGCGATGCCCGTGTTATAAAAGAGGTCGGTTGGCAGCGCAATGACGGCTTCAATCAAATCGCTTTCCAACATCCAGCGACGAATCTGACTCTCGCCGGATGCCGTACCGCCGGAGAAGAGCGGGCTGCCGTTTTCGATGATTGCAGCACGGCCAAAGTTGTCGTCCATTTTGTCAATGGCAGACTGGAGGAACAGCATCTGCATATCACCGGAACCCGGCAGGCCTGCGCCCCAACGACCATCAAACCCTTTCTGATACTCTGTGCTGACGGCATCTTCGACACCTTCAGCAGCGTCCTTGCCGCCCCAGGCGGTGCCGAACGGCGGATTTTCCAGCACAAAGCGCATCTTCGTGCCCTTAAATCGGTCGGCTTTCATGGTGTCCTGATAGCAGATGTTTTCGGCGTTCTGCCCCTTGATGAGCATCTCGGCAAGGCACATGGCATAAGACTCCGGGTTGATCTCCTGTCCGAACAGGCGCACATCGGCAGAGGGATTATAACGCTTGATGAAATTGTACCCGGTGGAGAGCATACCGCCCGTGCCGCAGGCCTGATCCAATATGGTGATGACCTTGCCGTCATCAAAGATATCGTCACAGCCTTCGGCAAGCAGAATATTGACCATCAGTTTAATAATGTCGCGGCCGGTATAGTGGTCGCCGGCTTCGGCATTTTCAGAGAACTTACGGATCAGTTCCTCGAAAATATATCCCATCTTCACATTGTCGATGGTACGAGGATCAAGGTCAAGTTCGGAGAACGCCTTGATGACGGAGAGCAGGCGGTTATTCTTGTCCATCTTGTCGATTTCTTCGCCAAAGTTCAGACCGCGCTCCTTGGACATCAAGATTTCCAGCACATTTGCGGAAAATCCCTGCAGATAGCTCTTAAAATTGGCGGCGATATGGTCTGCGTCATTTACAAGCTCTGCAAGGTCAAATTCACTGGTGTTATAAAACTGGAAGCCGGAAATGCGATACATCGCCTTTGCCGGGAAATTCGGGTTTGCTTTGAACTGGTCTACGACCTTCTGCTTGGTGGGTGCAAGAGCACACTCAAAGCGACGGATGATCGTCATCGGAATGATAACATCCTTGTATTTGTCGCTGCGGTATGGTCCGCGCAGTTTGTTCGCGATGGACCAGATAAAGTTCACTTCGGTGGAAACATCGACAGGTGAATCGTCCCACATTGCATCTATCATCTGCTTATTAGCCATTTACTTTTCCTCATTTCTCTATTTATGTAGCTATTATCAGCTGGAAATCATTCATCCTCCTGAAGCAAGAAAAGTGCGTTGTTATTTATCTGGTACAATCTCCATGATATCTTCGATACTGCAATCCAACGCAGTGCATATCTTTAAGAGAATCTCTGTAGTGACATGCCCGTTTCTTCCCATCTTAGTAACGGATGCAGGGCTGATACCCGCCTTTTCGCATAGATCCTTCTTCTTCATATCCTTGTCGATAAGTAGCTTCCAGAGTTTTTTATAACTTATGGCCATATTGAATCTCCTTGAACACATACAAATGTGTATTACTATAGATTGTTTTTTGCTTTCAGAAGTTGAAAATCTCTTTTGTAGTTCACAGGCCTAATGCGCGCCAAAATGCGATTGCACACTTCTGGCGACCAATATATTGTCAAGTGCTGCTTGGCTCGAGTGATTGCTGTATAAAAAATGTTATGAGTTATTTGATCTTCGGTTTCATCTGCAATAACAATTTTCACAGAATCATACTCAAGGCCCTGCGCTTTGTGTATGGAAACCGCATATGCAATCTGGAAAGGAACGATGTGCTCCATCGTTGTGCGTTCTTCATCACTGGAGTATGGCTTTGTTCGATTAATGTTAAAGCCAACTTGCGTTTTTCCTCCATCATTACCAATATAGTCCAGTCCATAACAACACAGCACTTCCAGCTCATCGAGCAAAGCATCAATCTCTACTGTGAAATATACGCTTTCAGTTGAATCTTGGATTGAGAGGATTCTTCCTTTCATGTTGTTATAAAGGACACTAAACCGGCCAGAATCGTTAAACAGAATGGGATCACCAACTTTGAATCTCCATACTCCTATATCTACTGCCGGATTCGAATTATTTAGTTGTAGTAGACGATTAATGTTATTTAGGCCATAGAGCCCATTATAATTTAGGCACAATATAATCTCATCATCTGATTTTGAGTCGAAAATATCGCTATCGATTGGATGAGAATAGTCACTACGCACCATTTTTTCCAAGACAATATTATCATCGTCCATATTTCGAACCTCTTCCCAAAGCCTTTGAAGTTGTTCGTCTGGGCTTCGATGAGGTATTGTCAACTCATGACAACAGCGGTCTGGTAGTACATTTCTAATTATGCTAAACCAATTGCCAAATCCTATAGCTTCAATTTGGTATGTATCCCCAACCAGAAGCAATGCTGCATCTTCTGCGCGATTTATGACTTTAAGGATATCCTCGTTCTTTACTGTGCTGCATTCGTCAACCACTACTAAGTCATAATTTGAGGTCTCATACCAACCACTACGAACAAACTTATCAATAGTAGTAAATTCGTCCGATCTATCACAACACGTGACCTTTCTTCGCAGATTTTCTACTGCTGGATTAGTCTTTGCAAGATAAATTTTCTTTTTCCCTTCTAAAAGCTTTGATATATGGTTTACCAGTGTCGTCTTTCCTGTTCCAGCTGCACCATAGATGAGGTGAACTGCAGATTCAGAAAATAAAGTCTTTAAGATTTGCTCCTTAACCTCGTCATCCAGTCTTTGACCCGCAGGCAAAAGTTTTAGCCGAGAAATCATTTCCTCTGAAAAAGATGATGAAATTGCCGGTACATTATCAGCTAATTCTTCAAGTTTATTAATAATCTGCACAGTTGCAATTTCGCAGCCCTTAGAATAAACATAATCCTTAAAGACTCCTAACTCACTCGCCGGTCTAAACCCGCTATATAGGGAGCGATTATATTTTTCTATTGTTTGCTCAATCTCTTGGGGTATGCCAAACATTGTAAGCTGATCAATTGGAGTAAACAAAACTCCATTCTGATTTGTATTCTTTTCGATATATCTGGTAAGCAATTCTCCTTTATGTCCCGCTGTATCAATGCACTCGAACAAATCGTACAGATTGGAAATGTGTCCTTTGGGATTAAATGAATAAGGATTCCTGTCAAAAGGCATACACCTGGAAGAAATATTTAGTCCCGCATACCTCTTTTCATCTCCGTGTGCCTGTTGATCTTTAATAATTCGGTTGTTCATGCGATAAAGCAAATATCGAATAATATTTGCGCCGTCTCGCTTGCTGGCAGAAATCTCTCGGCAAATGTCCAGCATATCAAAAATATACGAATGGCGCTTTTGAGTTGATGCAATAACCCGGTTTTTTATACTGTCATATTCTCGCTGATCGTAGTCAATGATGTCTACCAATGTTGCTCCGTTTTGCTCCAAGTAGCTCATCACCATCTTATACTCATTGAGGCCTCGAGATACAGAGCACTCAACATTAAGCAATTCAGCAAAATTATTTAGTTCACACGGGCGAATTGATACATGCCATTCGGTTATGATTTTGATGGGAAAATCTGTATTGAACACACTAATGGTGGCATCAGAAAATGATAGCACAACACAATAATCTGTAGAAATGTCGTACTTGGTAAACGCAGTTATTCGATTGAATTTATTTGGTTTCTCGTCTGCAGGTTCTAATGCAACCTCATAATAGATTTCTTGATTTACAAAGAATGGCTTAATTTTATCAATATAGTAATTATCAAAGTTTTTCGGCGGTGGAGTCCTAAGTCTCTTTTCAATTTCTGTAGCAACTTTTTGATAATAATCTTTTGTTTGTTCATCTAAATCCTCGAGAAACATGTCGACGTTTCTGAGGATAATCATTCCGTATCTATCATATACCGCCTTTTTAAGTTGGAGCAAATATCGATAGTACTTTATCATCAGACGCTCAGCGCCCTCTTCTGAAGGGGTAAAGTGAGAAACTGATGCACGCAAAAAATGATCAAACCTCGCAACAAACTGGTACGGACGAACATTACCAAACTTGCTTGCTACCTTATTGATATCCATTTTTTGATCCGGACGCACGTCTTTCCAAATTTTGAATGCAATGTGATCGTTTAGATTGCGAACTACACTTAAAATACGGAAAGCGACTTCACCGCGGTTGCTACGTGTAGCAGTAGAAAGCGCCTTATCGATACCATCACTGGCTCTATTGATTTCCTTATCTGTAAGGCTATTCATAGTGTCCTCCTTCCGATATACAAAAACTGCTCTGCCGCTTGGCAGAGCATTCGGTCTATTGCAGCCATACTGCCAAGGCCTATTCCAACACTTGACAGCGTTGTTTATAATGATAGCACATTTGGGCAGGAAAAGCAAGAAAATGATAAATCCGCACGAATTCCGACTCTATTCAATTTCTTTTCAAGCCGCGAAAGAAACGCTTGAACCTCCGGACAGTCAGAGCTACAATGCCAACACCTCATCGTGAGGACAAACTGATTGGAGGTCAAATGATGAATTATGAAGTAAACCCGTTTCAGGACTACGAATCGATCACCGTTGATGAGCTGAAAGATCAAGCTAACAGTCTACTGAATCTGGTAACGGAAGAGCAGCGGCCACTGCGCGTATGTATGAATAATGGCAAGGAGTTTCTGCTGTTCCCTCAGGACCTGCTCGCCCCCATCTGCGACTCTGACTTTCGCTTGATCCTGCTGTCGGCAATGCGGTATGCGATGGGCAGGAATACTTGTATGCCCATGGTAGTCGCTAATTATATTAAGCGTCACATTCAGCTTCTGGATGATAAGTTTCTCGTACTGGCTGCCGATGAGATTAGGCGGCATCTTGAAGATTACGCAGAACACGAGCCGAATCCGAATCTTTGGCATGACCTTTTAGGTGCACTTGAGACAGAGCAGAGAGAGCGTGCCACTCGTAAGGCAAGAAAAATCAGACTGTGCCCAGCCTGCGGGAAGCCCTTGGAGGTCATGAGCATTGCCGACAACCAGCATTCACCAGGCGGATTTGATGTAATTGCCCACTGCCGTAACTGTCTTTCTGATTATGAATGGTTCTGTGATAAAGATGGCAGTGCCTCAGATATGAAACAGTATTTCTTCGGGTAAGGCGAGTGTACGTTTCGGCAGGAGCCTTTGGGTGTAGTCTATAGCGGCTCAACCCTTGAACTGTACGTCAACTTCCGTAAAGCGATCAAAAGGACCGCACCTGCTCATATGAGCAGGTGCGGTCCTTTAAAAAGTTGCTCGTATTGAACGGAATCTAATTCAGTCTGAAATAGCAGGTGTTTTTACCTTTTCCTTCTTTTTTCAGTTCACCAACGGCGACTAACTTCCGCAAGGCTCCCTCTATGGAACTGTCGCTGAGCGTCGGGCAAAGCTCCCGGATATCCTGCTTATTGAACCGACCGATTCTATTCTTGCTCGCTCTGCGCACCATTTCCAGTGCGGGCAATTTGGTTTCCACAAGCGCCACACGATCCTCAAAGTCCTTATAGGCCGCAAGAATTGTTCCGAGCAGGTACTTGATGAAAGGAATTACATCCTCCGTGCCTTCGTGCCAGCCGGTTTGCGCCTGTGCAAGTGCGTCGTAGTACAGATCCTTGTTTTTGGCGATTTTGGCTTCAAGGGAGATATACTTGCCGACATAAAATCCGTTTCGGTACAGAAGCAGCGCTGTGAGCAATCGGCTCATTCGTCCGTTGCCGTCATTGAACGGGTGAATGCACAGGAAGTCATGGATGAAAACCGGGATTGCAATCAACGGCTCCAGTTCCATATTTCCGATTACACGGTTGTATTCCTCGCAGATTCTGTCCAGCGCTTCCGGCGTTTCATAAGGGGCAAGCGGTGTGAACAGCGTTTCCACATGGCTGTCCGGATAGGTAGCGGTGATATAATTCTGCGTGATTTTTGTGCGGCCCGCAAGCGGGTTATTCATGTGGCTGTACAGGATTTTGTGAAGCTGCAGGATATAGTTTTGCGTGATTGGAATCGCATCAAAGCTCTCGTGAATAATACTCAGCACATCGCGGTATCCGGCAATTTCCTGCTCGTCACGGTTTCTCGGCGTGGTTTTCTCCTCGACGAGCTGCCGGATTCGGGTACTCGTGGTGACGATGCCCTCGATGGCATTCGATGCCTCGGTGCTCTGTATCTTGGCAATCTCCACGAGCTTTTCGAGTTCCTCCGGACGCTGCTTCAAATACAGTTCCTGCTTGCCGGCTTCCTTGTATATGGCCGCAATCAGGCCAAGAACATCCGAGTCCCACTTCTGCTCCTTAACTGCAGAGTAATTGAAGGTTCTCATTCCCTCACCTCCATTTGCTTTCCCTTAAATAATAACGCAAAATAAGGGAATAGTCAATGGACTGTGCCTTAAATTCCTTACTATTATGCCTGTATTAAGGGATTTATACTCAGAGAGCAAGAAAAGTACCTCTGCCTATCTTCCCACCTATTCTTTGTCTATAGCGGCTCAACCTTTGAGCTGCCGCCCTTGCAGAAACCACTTGCACACCCCTACCATTAGAGTTACAATTCAGGTAATCCAAAACGATTCCCGCTGAGGGCAGGCGAAAGTTCACCGAAAGGAGCAGCTGACATGGATAAAGAGCGTATGGCAGCGTTAGAGGAAATTGAATCTCATAGTGCCGAGAACGGCTGGGTTGCCCCGATGGCAGAGGAAGACAGAGAGTTCTTTGCATATTTTCGCTCGGTGTTTAATCGCTACAATATTTCGCCTTCAAAGGCAACACGGCTGGAGTATGATTTTGTGACGAGAGTTTCGGAGAGTGAGTTTTACCTTCAGAATGCAACTACATGAGATTATTCTTTGTCTATTGCGGTGCAAATTTTGCCCCATATAACTCCACAGGAATATCTCGCCTAATCATCAGTCCCTTAACATGGCAAAATCTTATAACACCTATGATGGAGGTAATTAGCAATGACAGAAACACAAAACAGAGTCACAGCATGCTTAAACTCCGCCCTTCAAAGTTTTAATCAAAATGAGCAGTATTTGATATCCAGAGATTTAAGCGAACGGTGTATTTGCGCTAAGTTTGCTTCATATCTCGAACGTGCTATTGCAGAATCTGAATTTTGCGAGTATGTAGTAGATGTAGAATATAACCGTGGAAGCCGCGGGAATGAGCACGCCGCTAAAGTGTTAAACGGTCATAATATTGTTGTAGATTTAATTGTACATAAGCGGGGCTATGACGAGCAGAGAGGGTTTGATAATCTTTTTTGTATTGAAATGAAGAAAGCCTATAAGCGCTGCGATCTTTCATCAGACAAGGAGCGCTTAAGAATCCTGACAGATAACTTTTGTGGCTTTGGGTACAAAGCTGGATTTATGATTACAGCTACTGCAGATAAGATCCATGATGAATATAAGTTAGTAGTTGAAAGTGCTTTCTATAATCACTCCGAAAATTAGCTTCTCTTTTCTTATCTATAGCAACTCAGCTTCTGTCTCACCTCTCGCAGAAACGACTTGCATAACACCCTGCTCAGAGTTACAATGCAGACGGTCTGAAACACAAAACGCTTCCCGCCCGGCCCCGGTGAAAGTTCACCGGAAACCGGGCGGGAAGCGTTTTTGACCACATAGATTACTACAGACAGTGCTGGAACACCCGGAAACAGTGGAGATAAGAGCGTCAAAGAGTAAGCAAAACAAATAGGAAACTGCTGAAAACCGCTATAAACGAGCGGAAAAAGTATTCCTGATAAGTTTGGGAGCAGGATGCCGCAGGTTCGAATCCTGTCACTCGGACCACCTTTCTCAGAGAAACCGCCTAAAAAGGCGGTTTTTCTGCGTTATAAGTTCAATTTTTGAAGTGTGCTTGACCACATCCCAATTGTGGCCAGAGAGGTAAAACGGCAGTTGCAACCTCGGTGCGGGAGAACGCCGAAGACCGCAAAATCCCTAACCCATCCCTAACGGGTATAACTTTGGTATTTTCGCCGCAGATACGCCGGAAACTTGAATTTTCCGACATTATCCACTATAATAATTTTACGGCTGCCTTTGCGCCGCCAAGGCAGCCGTGTGGGTGTATTCCCGTGCGGTCTTTTTCGTAATCGTAATATCAGAAGTGTCTCACATCAATGCTTTTCAGTGAGGGAATCAATATGGATTGGGTAACTGCTATTAAAGAAATACAGAAGGCTCAAGAGGATGATCGATTGGTCATTTTTGTAGGAGCTGGAGTTTCCAAAAATTCTGGCGTCCCTTCATGGTGGGAATTAATAAGAAATTTTGGAGATGAGCTTGGTTATAGTCGGTGCGATACTTGTCAGAAAAAAGTTGCTGATTGTCCCAAGTCAGATTGTAAAGACCGATACGAATATACCCAAGAGGAGTTTCTTCGCATCCCTGAGTATTACTTTCAGCAAGATGCCTCCGAAAACCACGCCGATTATTTTGGGTTAATTCAAAGTGCATTGCATTGCGAAAATGGCCCCAACCCAATCGATGATGAAATCCTTTCCGTTTTTCCCCGCCATATCATAACAACCAATTATGACCCGCTCCTCGAAAAATCTCAATCTGTGAATTCTCTGCTCTATACTGTTGTAGCTCGAGATAGTGATTTACTTGCAGAGGCAAATGATCGTTATATTATCAAAATGCATGGCGACCTTGATAAGCCGGACACAATTGTACTCAAAGAGAGCGACTACATTAAATACGAGCAAGAACACCCTTTGATCTGCACTTTCATCAAATCGCTTCTTGTCAATCATACATTCATTTTCCTCGGCTATTCCCTAAATGATAATAACCTCAATTTAATTATTGGATGGATCAACTATTTTAGAGAACTTCATGGTGTCAAGGAACGTCCGGCAAATTTTTGGCTTGACTCAAAGCCCGCTACACCATTTGAAGAGGCGCGTTTGGAAAGCCGCAACATTTATGTTGTTGACCTCAGTTCTTTACCTGCTGATTTAGGCGAAAAGGCAGGCGTTCCATCCTCCATTACTAATGGTACTGGGCGAAAGCTTTTTACATTCCTTCGCTGCATTACAAACCCTAAAATTACTTATCAGCATATTCCGCTTGAAGATCGAATCGTTGAGAAGTATCAGCTATTAAAGTCGTATTCTAAGATTTCACACCAAGATCTCATTGCGGTGCATCCACTTGGTCGGACAAAGTTTTTGGACACGGAACTTATTTTCTACGAGAAGCCTTGGTATGAGTGTATCCAAAAGCTCTTATCTGATAGCCATTCTGTTGTATCCAATGTCTATAGACGTGCCGGTATATCCGCAATTCATTTTTATGAGAGCGATTCACCGTTCCCTGTTCCAGATGTCTACGAGCCAGTAGATTCTCTTTTCCAATTGTACCTTGACAATAACTACAGCACACTAAACGCAACGCTCGAAACCTGCAAAGATTTAGTCCAGAAAATGCACTATAGTCATTTGCTTGGTAAGGACAAAAAGCATGTAGAAATGTTGCTCTCTGTTATTACAAAAGCAAATCCGCCTGACGATTATGTTTCTGTTTTACTATCTAAAATGAGGGCACGCATTGCAACGCTTTCCTATTTTGAACGACAGGAGAATAAAACCTTAGAGCTGCAAAGGGCGTTTAACACGTCCCCGCCCGAACGCTACAAGAACGCCGTATCCTTTTTGAGGATGCTATTTGATTCTCCTGCAAAGAATATGCAGAAGATGGAAGACATTCTTAGCAAACACGAAAGGAGGTACGCATTCGACAACAGAACTACCTATTTCGATCATTCATATATTGGCTTATGGGAATTGAAAGCGTATGCTTACGACTACTATTTCTTTTTCAAAGAAAACGGAATTCCGCTTGACTACTTCTCAGAACCCAAAGAATATTTTAGCTATTATTTAAAGGCGTTACTCTGTTCGTACTCACCCGAAAGCAAAAAAATGGATTTCTGGGGTATTGGAGCCCATAAAGAGGAACATAATTATCCGATTGGCGAAGTAGATTTGGATATGCTCGTAAAATTCACCTCACCTAAGACTCTGAAATCCTGGCTCAAAAAATATTCAGTACAAAAGCTGAAAATTGAAGATGGGCTCGATATTACCCAAAAGTTTGTAAACCTATGCGCCAGTTTAGCCCATTTCAGAATCAGATATTGGCATGAGCATATCCACTGCTTTGCGATCATTCTCTGCTCGGTTGATTTAGGCAAAAACAGTGTATGTGCTATTTTCAGGGCTTTGGCAAATGTTGTAATAGAGGCATCAAAGTCAGCTCCCGTAATGGTCGAAGATGTTTTTGACGCAATTGAACTTATTGTAAACCACATATCGGTTAAAGATGTCTGTGCAGAAAGGACTTTGCTCCTCGATGCACTTTTAGCTGATGCGATTTACCCTTTGCTGATAGATCGAAAGAACAGTTCATTTGGACGCATTATCAGAAAATATGCCGACGAAATATCTCAAGACAACAGGGACCAGTTCAAGCGACATATTGATGGAATAAACGATATCACGCAAAAGGTAAAGAAGTTGTACTTTTTCAGGTCTTTCTATTCAAAAGAATTCTGTACTACCTTTTTTGGGGAGCATCTTGATCATCTTTCAGCAGAGCAGAGTTTTAATTTGCTTACAGAAAATATCCTACCGTTTGATGAAAAATGCTGGGCGAAATTCATCTCAACTTTGGAAAAACAGGATGCGGCAAGGAAAGCACAGCCAGGGATGCGTACTTTTCCTGACTGGTTAATTGTGACCATTGAAGAGTGTATGATCTTAAAGCTATTGGGATTTGATATAGACCTTACTTCCTTAGAGCCATATGCCCATTACTCTGAACACCTTTCCTTCATGGTAAATCCAGAAGCTTTCGATTACTCTCAGGTAAATACTGAGCATTATATGTGGCAAAATCTCATATACTCAAAAGAATATCAGCCTTATTTTGTTGAACACAAAAGTGCGGTATTGTCTGATGATTTGAGAAAAAGCTTTGACTTGGGTGTTGCGACAGAGGCGCAGCAAAAAATCGTATATGGTATTTTGTTGAGTCAAGATGAACTTCAACGCTTTTGAGTTACAGTTTTGACGGAAAGGCGAGGCCCAAGGGACGCAATCTTGTCCCTTGGGCTTCGTTTCCTTTATCCCACCTTCTCAAACGGAATAACCTTGCACCGGCTCTGCTCCGGCGGGTCAGGAGGTTCCGGAGTAGGCGTTGCCGTTGCCGACTCCATGAAGCCGCCGATCTTCTCTGCCGCACCTCTCTGCATATCGTTGGTGATGTGCGTGTAGGTGTCCAGAGTGAACCCGGCGCTGTAGTGGCCCAGCATACTGGACAGCGTCTTTACATCCACGCCGCTGGAGATGGCCATGGTCGCGAAGGTGTGTCTGAGGTCATGGAAGCGCACATGCTCCTCGATGCCTGCGTTTTTCAGCAGTTTGCGGTTGATCCTCGACACGGCATCCGGACTCCAGTAGCCGCCTGTCCGGGGCGACGGGAACAGGATAGGGTTGTCCGGGTGCTGCTCGTGCTCCTGCACCAGCAGGTCGACCGCCTGCTGAGACAATGCCACCTTGCGGACAGAGTTCTTCGTTTTCGGCTCCGTCACATCCAGCTCCCCCTCCATGCGGGTGACCTGCTTGTTCACCGTCAGGATGCGCTCTTTTACATTCAAGTCCTCCCACTGGAGCGCCAGCAGTTCGCCCCGGCGCAGGCCACTGGACAACTCCAGATAGAACATGGGCAGGACACCGTACTTCTCTGCTTCCTGAAGGTATCTGCCGATTTTCTCCGGCGGCAGGATGGTCATCTCTTTCTTGTCCTTGGGCGGGATGCGGCAGTTCTCGCAGGGATTGTATGGGATGAGCCGTTCTTTCACCGCCTGCTTCAGCGCCGCCTGCAGCACTGCGTGGACGCGCCGCACGAAGGTGTTGGACAGGGGCTTGTCGTTCTGTTTCGCTCCACGGGGCATCCTGCCGTTTTCTTTCAGGTCGTTATACATTCGCTGGATGTGGATGGACGAGAGCTGCTTAAGCTTGATCGCACCGATGGCCGGGATGATGTGGTGTTCAATGATCCCCTCATAGCCCTTGGCGGTGTTGTAGCGGATGTTGGGCTTGCTGTAAGTCTCAAACCACAGGCGGCACCACTCCGCTGCGGTGTAGTCGCCCGTGTGATTGAGCGGCGCGCCGCGATTCTCCCGAATGGCTTTCGCCAGCTTTTCCTTGCACTCCGCCTGGGTCTTGGCAGACACGCTTTTCTGGATGGCTCGGCCGGTGACCGGGTCGATGCCCTGGGTGTATCTGCCCTCCCAGCGGCCGCTGGGCTTTTTGCGGATGCTGCCCTCGCCGTTGGCTCGTTTCTTTGCCATTTATGATCCCTCCTTTTTAACACAAACACATACCACAGAGTTTTTGGAATAGCTACTAAAATATTTCAGATTTTTTCGCGGCCTGTTCGTCGATCCATTCCATGAATTTGTCACGGGGAACGATGATGCGGCTTCCCAGTGTGATGGTGGGGAAATCCCTGCGGTGGGCCACCTCGTAGGCGTGGGCCAGACCGATGCCCAGCACATGGGACACATCCTCCACGGTCAGCATCAGCGGGAGTTCGTCAAAAGAATTGTATTTGGATTTTCTCATTCAGTTCCTTTCTACCTTCCGGGCGGAAGGGTTTTAGTTCTTTGTTTTGCGGCGCAGTTTCTGCGCCTCTTACATCGTCATATCTGGCCACTGCTGTTCGTGGTCATCCGGCTTGTGGCCCAGGGCGATGCGCTTTTCCTGCAGCTTTTTCAGCCGTTTCCGGTCGATCTGAACACCTCCGGGGCGGGACTTGGGTACGGAGTTGTCCCGGAACACCCGGCTCATGTGATGGAGCAGCCGAGTCACCGCCAGCATCGCAGAGGGAGGACGGTTTTCCTCCAAGTGGTTCAGGAAATACTGTGCATACTGGTTGTCCTGCTCGGCGGATCGGGTCAGCCAGTGGACGGCCCGCTCCTCATCGCAGGGAGCTTCCTTGCCGGTGAGATACAGCTTGCCCAGCATGTACTGGGCGTAGGGATTTCCTCCCTCCGCCGACCTGGTAAACCACTCCATCGCGCTGGCGGTATTCTTTTTGATATGCTCGCCTTTGAGGCACTCCTTGGCCAGCCGATACATGGCGCAGCCGCTTCCGTTGACCGCGGCGGTGTACAGCCAATTCAACCCCAGGCGGATATCCCGTACCTCCACATCATCAGAGAGGTACAGCTTGGCCAGAGAGTACTGCGCCGCCAGATGGCCTTGCTCCGCCGCCTGCTCGAACCAGTACCGTGCTTCCACCGAGTCCGGGATCAGCAAAGGTCCGTCCCGCCAGAGTTTTCCCAGCAAGTACTGGGCGTACATATCGCCGCTTTCCGCCAGCTTTTCCATTTCAGAGACGGCTTCGCCGCGCTCCTCCATGGTCAGGCTCTCGTCCCGGATCACATCCCGGAGTGTCCAGTAGTCGTAGGAGGCGTTGCGGTATTTCTCCGGCTCGTCCTGCCGATTGAGGCCCTTTTCCTCGAAGCTGATCTCACCCAAGCGCAGGCGCTCCGCCTCCTGAATGACCGCGTTTTTGATCTGCCGGAACTCCTTTTGCTGTGAGAGCGGGATGCGTTCCTGGGGCTTGTCGTGATAGTAGGTATCCACCTTGCTTTGCAGGAGCAGCCACTGGTCATAGCACTTGCTCACGCCGGGGAGCCGTTCCATCTCGTCCACGATCTCATCCACCAGCTGCTTCAACCGTTTGGGAAGGTAACCGTAGGATTTCTTGCCCTTGACCGTTCCAAGCTGCGCCGCCAGTTCCAGCATGAGCTGCTCAGCGTCCGGGTGGTCACATACGCCGTCCTGCATGGCACGCACCAGTTCCAACATCGCCCGCCGCGCTTGGCGCACCAGCTTGTCTCTGGACTCAGACTTCTGTTCGTAGAGATGGAGCATTTCGTTGCGGAAGATATCATTGGTCAGCTTGGACTTGATCTGACGGATGCCCTCCTTGGACAGATAGGCCTGTCCTGACTTTGCGGACCAGGCCATCATGTGGATGTGCGGGTGCTCGCCCTCGTCGTGGAAAGCGGCGTACCATCGGAAGTCGCCAGGTGGGATCTTCATTGCCGCCGCGATGTCGTTGCGGTGCGCCCGGATGAGGTTTCGCCACGCCGCGGCGTTATCGAAGTCGAGCCGGGCAGCATCCTCACGCTTGAGGGAGATGATGTGCGTCCACACATTTCCGGTGTAGCTCTCCAGTTCCTCCATGGCCTTCTCCAGTGAAACGGAATCACTATCACTGAACAGGCCATGAGCGCCGATGCGCTCGGCACGAGGCCGGGTGGCGATGTACTTCATGTACTGCTCTGACTCGTGGATGGCATCCCAGTTGGATTCCAGTGCCAGCGTGATGAACGCAGAGGCGCTGACCTTGGTGGGCTTCGTCAGGTAGTCCTCGTACTCGTAGAGCGTCTTGCTGTCCGGGAAGTCCTTGACCAGTTTGGCGATGAGCTGCTCCTGCTTTCGGGTGGGCGGACGGTCATCCGGGATAAGCTCCACCCGTTCCCGGGTCGCGATGTAGCGAAGGTATCCGGAGGCCCCGCCGGTGCTTTTGATATAGGGACTCTTGAGGATCAGTCTTGCCATTCGTCATCATCCCAGTCCGGCTCCTGACGGGAGCGTGCGTATTTCTCCAGGGAGATAGTACCGTTGGTCGCTCTAACATTCCGGACACTCTGCGCGCGCCTGCGCTTCAAGTCATCCCGGTCCATCTCGAACGCTTCCGCGATGATGCCGTTAGTCATGTCCTGCTCCACGCATCTGGTAAAATCTCTGCGGGCGATATAGTCCTCCAATCTGCTCAGCCTGCCGTCGATGGCAGACATGATTGCCATGGACAGCAGCGTTGTGTTGTCCTGTATTCCCAGATAGTCCACATAGAAGTTCACCGCTTTCTCGATGAACTCATTTTTGCTCTGGCAGTTGTCGGCGGCGTACCACTGCTCGATCCTTCTTCTGGTTTCCGGCTGCATCCGGAATGCAATACGATCTCTGGTTTCTTTACTCATTCAATTCCTCCTTTTTGCTGTAAGACATCCTTGAAAAGCCCTGCAACACGGGGCTTTTCGGGAAAGCTGACGCCATTGCCGCTTTTTTCGCCTCTCAAAGACGCCAGCTTCAAGCTCCCGAAACTGCCCGCACTGCGGGCAGAAGTGGCGGCTACGGCGGCGCTTGCGACGCCATGCCTTTATCCTGCTTTTTCTTTCGTCCTGCAAAAGTCTGCAGAGAACGGCTCAAGTCCGGCTTCACCCCCTGGTCGGGACTGGGACTCGCTTCCTCCCGGAAAGGCGCACACAAGGCGTTCTGGCGGCCCTGGGCGTTGGACTTTTCGAGGAGCTGCGCCGCACGATAGCGGGCGGCAGCCTCCTCTGCCTGCCGGAACTGCCTCTCATAGAACGCTTCGAGTACACCCGGGATAGGACGGATGGTGTAGAGCAGATTCCCGTTCAGCGGTTTTCCGTCTTTGCTCTGCATGATGGTCGGCTCCGTGTAGATGAGGCCTTTCTCCTCCAGCTGCCGCACATACTTCGCCACCGTGTTTTCACTCATGCCGATCGCATGGCCGATGGTTTTGTAACTGGGGTAGCACTGGTAAGTCTTACGATTCTCGCACCGGAGCAGATAGATGTAGAGAGATATCTCCCGGTAATCCAGACCGATGCTGAATATCTCGTTGGGCACCATAAAATAGTTTTTCTCTGCACTGCGCTTGGGCCATTTGTTGTAACTCAATTCATACCTCCTGTGTTGTTGCAGACTTCTGCGGCACTCACACAGGGAGCGTGCGGAAAGTTTTCATTGCTTTTCCGCTGCCCGTTTGCTATACTTTGGTTAGTTGATTTGCGCGTGCCTGTGTGTGCGCCGAGCCGCCGGACTGTTGCCGCAGTCACGGCGGTTTTTGTTTTGCGGTCGTACTGGTGTGCACCCCTCCTTTGCTTTGCAGCTGAGTCTTTTACTTTCATCTGTGAGCTATCTTTTTCGCCTCCTCCGTGTTAGAATAAAAAGAGACCGTGCTCCCGGGAGCACGGTCAGAGATGGAATGACCTTCCGAGCGAATCGCCGTATGGCAGAGAGCGCACATGCTCTCATGGGGTGCTCTGTCAAAGGCCATGTGGGTTCGTCAGCGCGGAGACCGTGCCATACCGAACCGAAGGAAACTCCACCCGGGTGAAATTGCCCTTCTATTATTACTTAGAGAAAAATCGCAAAATCGGAAGGTTCAAAATTGTAAACTTTTTGTGAACGCAGAAAGGGCGGTGAGTTCATGTCCTTCAAGGATACCCAATCTTATAAAGAGCTTCAGGCGGATTGGCGTTGGATACACTCTATGGACCCGGAAGCTGCCGCTGCCGCAGACCAGTGGGTGAAGGAGCATCCGGAGGAGTGGAAGGAGCTGGAGCATATGCTCTACTACAGCGAGGCCAACTTCCGCAAGCGTGTTGCGCCGGACACTCTGGAAGATGTGGATATCAAACAGCCCCGATCTTACAATCCGGAAGCGTTCCTGCCGGAGGAAGTGCGCAACGCGATCTATGACGATATGCGTTGGTTTGACCGGGCGAAGTATCTGCCAGAGGGATCTGATGAAGACCCGCTCATGTATGTGCGCAAGGAAATTGACGAGGGACTGCGTGAGCTGACCGAACTACAGCGGGAGGTTCTGTTCCGCACCGTCATCAACGGCGAGTCCACCGAGTCCGTCGCACAGGACAAGCAGTGCTCGTCCAGAAACATCCGGGATATCCGCGCCCGTGCGCTTCGACAGATACGGGCCAAAATCAAAAGACATGAAGGCTACGGCAGGCCCGACGTTGCCATCATTATTTTGCTGTTTATGCTGCTTGTTGGTGTTCCGCTTGTTTGCTGGGGAGAACAGCTTTGGACCGCATATCCCTGGCTGGAGCCTGTGGCTGCAGTGCTTAGCGCATTGGTTGTGGCTGTCATGTTCCAAGATTCCTTTCGCAGAGAAGCAGAAAGTCTGCTGCGCCAGCACTGGGCCAGCCTGAATGGGGCGCAGGAAAATCAATGACTGCGAAAGAGGGAGTGAAGCACTTGCGGTACTTCACTCCCTCTAACTATGCTTTTTACTCAGTTGAAGCTGCATCAGGATTCTCGTAAGGTTTACCATCCTTGTTATAGGTCAAATTAAATACAAGATCAGACAGCCATTTCTTAAACGATGGATTGTCCTGAAACTGCTTGAACAGCTCCATATTGTCCGCCATAATCGAAAAGATGACCTGCTGCAGCGCACGTTCGCTTTCCAAGCGCGCACTCTGCTCATCAGAGTTTCTCATGGCGTTCTGATATTTTTCATCCTTAGACACCATGGCCGGTATCTCAAGGATCTGACGCCGCACGTTATCCGCATCATTCCAGTTGATGTTACCAAACATATCATTGAAATTGGAAAGAATGACAGACAACAAATCCATTTCAGGCTCGACAATATGCCCGACCTTTCCCGCCGGAACGGGAGCTACCTCCGTATCGGCATCTTCCAGACGGATGGACATAACCTCACGCGCCTCGTTGCGGTAACTTTCGAGGTCGATCGTCTCAAGAATCCCCTGCGAAAGATCGTCCTCTCGTGGAGACGGCAGTTTTGGTATCAGCAAATTAAGGAAAATGGACAGCCGCTCCCAGTCTGCGTTACCATACGGTAAAATCGCTCCGAGAAATCCATAGGTACGCACAAACGCCTTTGCCGCACTCTTAAATTTAATCTGATCATCCGTGTCAAGCTGCTTGTAAACGGCAGTACAGGCATCTAATGTGGGATCAAGTTTGTCGCGATCCGCTCCATCCAGGTACAAATTGACCAGCCGCTCGACATCTTCGTTGGAGAACACCTGGTATTCCTCCATTGTTGCAACAAGATCGTACAGCTTGTTCGGATCGGTTTCGCCGGACAGAATCGTGGTGCGGTAGTAGCGGGAGAATGATTCCTGAATTATCTCCGGCTTGTTGGCAAAGTCCAAGATAAAGGTATCGTACTTTTTCGGGCAGCAGCGGTTCAAGCGAGAGAGCGTCTGTACCGCCTTGATGTCATAAAGCACCTTGTCCACATACATGGTGTGGAGCAGAGGTTCATCAAAGCCCGTCTGGAACATATCCGCAACAATGAGAATGCGATACGGGTCTTTTTTGAACTCCTTCGGTATCTTAGCGTCCGGGAAACCGTTCAATCCGGCAGAGGTAAGCGGCGATTCCTGACCTTGATACTTGTTCTCGCCGGAAAAGGCGATGATCGTTTTATATGGACTGCGCCTATCCGCAAGGCATTTATTGATGGCGTAATAATATTCGATACAGCGGGGGATGCTGGAGGTCACAACCATAGCGCGAGCTTGCCCGCCTATTTTTCCTTTGGCAATGACTTGTTCGTGAAAATGATCTACCATCATAGCCGCTTTCTTGGCAATGGTATAGCTGTCGCTTTCCACAAAGCTGCGCAGCTTCTTCTGCGCCCGCTTTTTATCGAACATTGGGTCGTCCTCGACGGTCTTCATCAGTTTATAAAAACTGTCGATGGGCGTGTAGTATTGCAGCACATCCAGAATGAACCCTTCCTGGATTGCCTGCTTCATCGTGTAGACATGGAACGGTTTGTGCTTGATGTTATCGCCGTCCTGGTACGCAACGCCGAAAGTCTCCAGCGTTTTGTTCTTCGGAGTGGCAGTAAACGCAAAATAGCTGGCGTTATTCAGTAGTTTACGTCCCTCCATCATGGCATTGATCTTGTCCTCGTTATCCATCTCGTCATCGGAGGCAAGACCGGAGAGCGCGAGGTTCATCTGTGCCGAGTTTCTGCCGTTCTGTCCGGAGTGTGCCTCATCAATGATGATTGCGAAACGGTTATCCTTGTGTTCCGCTCCGATTTGCGGAACAATGTATGGGAACTTTTCAATCGTGGTGACAATAATACGTTTTCCATCCGTAATGGCTTTCGTAAGATCGCCGGAGTGCTCCGCCCATGCAACCGTGCTGCCGACCTGCATAAACTGCTTGATCGTATCCCGAATCTGCTTGTCGAGAATCCGGCGGTCAGTGACTACGATAACGGAATCCAGCATCGGGCGACCGTCCTGTTCCAGCCCGATAAGCTGGTGAGCAAGCCATGCGATAGAGTTGGATTTACCGCTGCCTGCGCTGTGCTGAATGAGATACTTTTTTCCGACACCGTTTGTTTTCACATCGGCAAGTAGCTTCGTTACAACATCGAGCTGGTGGTAACGGGGGAAAATCTGCTTTTCCTTTTTCTTTTTGGTGTCCTCGTCCACCTCGACGACGACCTGCGCGTAGTTTTCTATAATCAGCGTCAGTTTTTCCTTGGTGAGGATATCCTTCCAAAGATAATCGGTCATAAGGCCGTCTGGATTCGGCGGGTTACCTGCTCCATCATTATATCCCTTGTCAAAGGGCAGAAACCAGCTGTCTTGTCCGGCAATTTTCGTGCAGAACTTGACACGGGCATCGTCTACGGCAAAATGCACCATGCAGCGTTTGAACTGGAACAGCATCTCTCTGGAATCACGGTCATCCTTGTACTGCTGAACGGCATCATCAACATTTTGCTTTGTGATCTGATTCTTTAGTTCAAATGTAATAACCGGGAGGCCATTGATAAATACACACAGATCCAGTGCCAGTTTGGCTGCATCCTGTGAATAGCGGAGTTGTCGGGTGACGCTGAAAATATTCTTTTGGAACAGCTCTTTAGCTTTTGCGTTGCCCTCAGAGGGAGTCAGGTAAAACATGATCAGGTCGGCGGGGTATACTTTGATGCCGTTTCGCAGCACGTCAACTATGCCGCGCTTAGAAATCTCGCCCTGTAAACGGTTGAGAAACTGTGCGTATTTTTGATGACTTTTCCGGATGCCCAGCTTCTCTAATTGCTCCGGTTGCGTATCCTGCAGGAACCGAAAAAGCCGAGTCTCATCAATGGCGTATTCTTTGTTGTAGTCGGTGTTGGAGCCTTCTTCATATCCGTTGTGCTCAACAAGCCAGTTTACAATGAGAGCTTCGAATCCGCTTTCCTTGGTATTGGTCGGCATTACGCTTCCTCCTCTTCTGCTAAATGAGGCATCTCATATAAGTTGCCCAATAGCTGTTTTATAAATACAATAACCTTATCGGCATCTTCTTGGGTTGCCATTCCCATTTCGTGCGTATACTTGTTTCCTATCTTTCTTATTTTATCGACCCATGCTTTGTTTTGGCTACCGATATAGCCATTCACTTCCAAAAAATCTATGTATTCGACGAAGCGTTTTCCCACATCAGCGCCCTTGTCAACCGCAATATACATTAACAATGTTCGTGAAACCATTATAACCGAGTGATAACACTCATTTAGAAAGCACTTTCTGCATTCGTTATACAGCTTTTCTACATTGGGCGGTAGAAAGCGTACATCTTCATAGGGCAGCAGCTGTGACTGCGGTATGATTTTTCCGTCAAGACCAATGATGACCGGCATGAAGCACTCCGGGCATTTGTGAATTTGATATTTAATGGCACCGGTAGCTGTATCGACAATTCTGGTGGTAGAACCCGCCTGTACCCGCACGCCGCAGTATGGACAGGTTATTGTTTTTGCAGTCATCTCTTTTTTGGGAATGGCCTTCCAAGTCCATTCTTTTATCTCTATCATACTTATTCCTCCTCAGGAGGCTCGTCCGCACCTTGTTCCAAATTTTCATCTACATTATCGTTATCTTCATCCACAAATTCGTATTCGGGGATTTCGATGCCACGGACATCAATCTTGCCAGTGACGGCATCAGCAATAACCTTGTTCTTATATTCTTCAAGCACAGCAACTTCTTCTGTCAATTTTTCGATTGCAGCATCATATTGGGGCAGTGCCTGCTTTATATATTTGACAATGGCAATCTGCTCATCCGCAGGCGGGACAATGAATGGGATCTCCTTCATTTTATCCATTTGTAAATCCCACTGCCCAACACGAATGCCATCGGACGCCTGGGCGAAAAAATTCACATAAACCTTACTGCGGATGGCATAGTGAAAATACTCCAAATTCTCAAAAGCAATGTCGAAGATGAAGTAAGCAGGGCTGACGATTCCGGTATAATCCGAAACGCCATAGGAGCCTTGCCAAGCTTTCATCTTATTCATCGCAAACTGCCCTTTTTGCACAACTTTATAGCCGCTTAAATCATCAGGAATAAAATTGTGGTTGGCTTCCTTATCCTCGACATCACGGAGAATGACACCCTGTTCACGGACAACTGACAGCAGTGGAAATTCCGGATGATTTTTCTCGCTTACCGGATGTAAAATCTGCCGAAGTTTTGTGACTTTCCAATGCGCCGGAATATCTCCCAGCCACTTGACGCCGCTATACTTCATGGGTGCATCTGCTGTCAGCCCGCGAGTGATCGCATGGCTTACCGTTGACCGCTTCAGCGCATCAATCGCTTTGATTTCTTTTTTCTTGATATTGATCAGCTTATTGATGTTTGAAACCTTCCAGTCCAGAAAGCGCACAATCTGATCCTGCTCCTCGCGGGGCGGGACGGGCAACAGAATTGATTTCATCTCACTATATCTTGTCGTCCATAAATCTGCTACAATTCCACGCCCATTGCGGTAGTATTCCTCAGAGAACGGCTGACTTCTTAGCAGATAATGAACATATCTTTCGCTCAAGCCGTTTCTTGGAGTTAGTACAATATTGATTAAAGAAACGGATCCATCCAATTTCGCTACACCGCATGAACCTTTTCTGTCAGAGCGACTGTTGATAACGAAATCCCCAGCACATACGAGTTTTCGATTATCACCAGCATCTGTTTTGACCGCCGTAGCCAATTGTGGAACAACACCTATCCGTGCAACAGAAAGTGGTGCGTAGTCCTTATCGGAAACTTTTGATTTGCGTTCAGAAAACAATGCGCCTATTTTCGTGCATTGCCAATGTGATGGGAGTTCATCCAGCCAAGCTGCCTGAGCAGGTGTGTAGTCTGCATATTTTTGCATATTATCTGACGCCTCCCATTATCTCCGCCAACAATCCGTCAGCTTCCTGCTCAAGAGAGGAAAGGTTACTCAAAATATCACTCATGTCCCGCAGCTCCACGGGCTTGTAGAAATACTTTGTAAAGCTGATTTCATAGCCAACCTGGGTTTTCTTCTCATCTACCCATGCATCCGGCGCATAGGTCAGCACCTCGTTTTTCATAAAGGTATCAATGCCGCCCGCATAGGTGAACGGAATATTCTCCGTGTCGCGCAGGTCAGCATCCGGCTCGCCCTCGATGGGCTGTGCAGTCGGATCTTTCTCCGTGATAAAGGGGCGTATCTTTTTCAACGCGGCGGCTTTCAGCTTGGTAGCCTTGGCAAAGGCGGTCCAATCATCCAACGGTGCGGTTTTCGCAGCTTTTTCAATAGCTGCGATCACGCTGTCGTATTCATCCGACTTCTTGAATGTATCCGCCGGAATTGCTCTGTCAGGATACACGCGCAAACGCAGCGGCCGCTCCACCGTCACATTCCAATAACCGAAGTCCTCGTTGTTCAGAATTATGCTGACTTCGCTTTCCTCCATTGCAAGGAACATGCGAACGATCTCCTTGCGGATTTCTTCGGTAAATTCGCAGTTTTTCTTGCCCATGTTCTTGCGCAGCGCCGACTTCATCGCCGTTGCGTCGATAAGCTGAATTTTACCCTTGCGGCGTTCTTCTTTCTTATTGGAAAGCACCCAAATGAATGTGCCGATGCCCGTGTTGTAAAACATATTCTCCGGCACGGCGATAATGGCCTCCACCAAATCGTTCTCAATCATATAGCGGCGTGCGTTGCTTTCGCCGCTTCCCGCATCGCCCGTGAAGATGGACGAACCGTTATGCACCTCCGCAATGCGGCTGCCGAGAGGCGTGTCTTTCTTCATCTTCGCCACATTGTTCAGCAGGAAGAGAAGCTGACCGTCGCTCGTGCGCGGGATCATTGTAAGCTGCTCGCCGCCGTCCAGATATGCGTTGAAACGGCTGTCGAGGATTTCCTTTTTGCCGCCCATTTTCTCGGCATCGGTCTTCCAGCTCTTTCCGTAAGGCGGATTTGAGAGCATGAAGTCAAACTGCCGGGTGGCGTTGCCGTCCAAGGACAGCGTTGAGCCGTAACTGATATGTTCTGCCTGGTCGCCGTCGCCCTTGAGCAGCATATCCGCCTTGCAGATGGCGTAGGTCTCCGGGTTGATCTCCTGCCCGAAAAGGTGGATGGAAACATTTTTGCCGCGCCGTGCCGCCAGTGTCATAAGCCGATCCTGTGCAACGGTGAGCATACCACCCGTTCCGCAGGCCCCATCATAGCAGGAGTAAGTAGCGTCCTTGATCTGATCCGCAATCGGCATAAAGATAAGGTCTGCCATCAGCTCAACAACATCACGGGGCGTCCAGTGTTCGCCGGCTTCCTCGTTGTTCTCCTCGTTGAACTTACGGATCAGTTCCTCGAAAATCGTACCCATACCATGGTTGTCCAGACCCGGATGCTTGAGAATGGTCTTTTCTTCATCCTTGTACACTGGGTTCGGACTGAGGTTGATGTCCGAAGATATAAATTTTTCAATGACTGCGCCGAGGATGTCTGCCTCGATCATGGTGTCAATCTGATTGCGGAACTTGAACTTCTCCAGAATCTCCTGCACATTCGGAGAGAAACCGTCAAGATATGCTTCAAAATCCGTTTTCAATGTCTGCTTCTTCGCACGGCTGGTAAGGTCGCGCAGACGGAACGGAGACGCATTGCAAAAAGCCTGTCCTGCTACATTGCACAGCGCAGGCCACTGGTTATCGATACCTGCCGCGTCCAACTTTTTCTTCATATCCAGGACAGACTCTTTGCTATCCTCCAAAAGAGCATCCAAACGACGGATGACCGTCATCGGCAGGATCACATCACGGTACTTGCCGCGCACATAAACATCACGCAGGCAGTCATCTGCGATACCCCATATAAAACTAACTATTTGATTATGCACCTGATTGTCCATATTTCCTCGTTTCCTTTCTCGCTGTAATAAGGCACCAATGATCATATCCTGAATGGTATCTTACTAAAGTTTCTACCCGTTATTCTGGACTATTAAGATTTCAGCTTATAAGTTCTGTTTCGATTTCCGCCTTCGGCTACGACAATTTCCTCCGCAGTCAGTTCAGAGAGGAGTTTCTTGGCTCGTGTACTTTTGACTCCAAGGAGCTCTGCAATATCGGCACTTCTGGCCGAAATATGATCAGTAAGGTATGCAATGATTTCTTCTTTCTGCCGGGCAGATTTTATCGTTGCTTTTTTATCGTCACTCTTTATCGCCGCTTTTTTATCGTCACTCTTGGAGAATAAGAGCGTTAATGTTGTCCGCTCCGGCTCGAGTTGCTCTGTAATCTCCGGAGTTGTCCAATTTTGCTCGCGCCAGACGCGGAAGATATTCGGAATGCCGCTACCAGCACGCTCACCGATATCGATCAGATTGAACATCTTCAGCATGGTCCCGTTGCGGGGGTCGGATACGCCGCCGCTTTTAGCTGCGTCGACCTCGATGCGGAAACCGCCGGGATTCGCCATGGTGATGGAATCACGCTTTTTGATGATGACCAGGCCTTGTCTGCCGTAATAATCGGCATGAACCAGGCAATTTGCCAATGCTTCCCGGAGTGCCTGATGCACAGGGGTATCATCCACTCTGGTGCCGCCATCCATTTTAAACGGCACCTTAATGTCCTGAATCAGCTTGTTATAGACGCGGAAATAGAAGTCGTACACATTGCCGCTCCAGTCGCCGGAGGAAGATATGATACGGTCAGTCCAACGGGTATCAGCGTCATACTGCTCCTGGTAATCCAGAAAGTAAGTGTTGAATTCACGCACAATGTCATACTCGTTGCCGAACATGAGAAGTCCTGCAGAGGTGGGATGCTTTTTCCCATCAGAGCCGATACCGACAGCACCCAGCTTCAGGAGGAAATCTTCATCCTCCAAGGCTTCCCACACATGGCCGGGGCGGGAGAGGCGCATTCTCTGGCGATAACTGCGGATGCTTTCTTTGTTGAACACCGTCAAGTCCATTTTGCTCAGAATGAGCATGTCTTGCGTTTTCACGGATGCGTCCCGCACCATGGCCTGATATTCCTCCTTGGTGCAGCGATAGTCGCCCTCACCGTTACGGCGGTATGTGCAGAGCGGATTTCCGTCCACATACACCGGTTTATAGGAGCGTTCCGCGCGGGGAACATTGATGACCACGATATGATTGCCGTCGACTTCCTGCACAAATACATCCTTGGAGGACAGAATATTTACGCTGGTCTTATTGGGGTTATTGGCAATGTCCCAGAACTCTTTGATGAGTTTCTCCGGGTCAGGCAGATCCACAGTGCGGAAGGATTTGTCGGCCAGCTCCTCCACGCCCAGCAGGATGATGCCGCCGTGGGTATTGGCGAAGGCAGAGTAGGTTTCCCAAATGCTTTTGGGCAGACCGCCAAGGGCTTTCTTCGCCTCAATACGGTTGTTCTCCCGATACTGCTCGATTTTGGAAAAGTCAATCATGGTTTTCCTCCTTTACGAGTTCTATGATATCGCAGAAATCGCAATCCAGTACGGTACAGATTTTCGTCAGAATCTCTGTACTGACATGCTGGTTCTTGCCCAGCTTGGCAAGGGCGGTCGTAGACATGCCGGTAGCCAGACGCAGATCCTTCTTTTTCATGTTTTTATCGATCAGGAGCTTCCACAGCTTGTTATAACAAATCGTCATTGTAACACCTCATCCCCGGAGTATACACTAATACAGGTTAATTTTAGCATAGAGGCGCCATTTTGTCTATCAAAAATCCAGTTTTCAGATCTGAACTCCCATTTTCAAGTGCAGATTTCAAATCAAGCCAATATGCAAAAGGCCGCAGAAGCGTCCGAGTTCGCTCCTGCGGTTATTTCATTGTTTATGCGGCGCAATTTTTGAGGTCAGCCCATGGTGCCATTTTTGTTGCCGTTCTCGTACATATCCTCGGCATACTCGACATGATTGGGGCCTTCGCTTTGTATCCAGCCAAAGCCGGGGACATAGACCATATCCGCCAGTTCGTTATCGTTAGATATTGGCTCCGGTTCCGTTTTTGGTTCAGGTTGCGCGGGCTGTACCGGGGTGGGATCTGTCTGCGTAGGAGGTGTAGATTTCTGTTCTGTTTCGGCTTCATCTTCTATTTCCAGTGCAGGGGTGGACATCTCCTCAGCAGTCACTTCCGGGTCTGATTCAGCTTCCGGCATTTCCGATTCTTTCTTTTCTGTTACCACTGGCAGCACCGGTTTCTCTGCTTCCGGAAGTGTCGGCCGTGGAGTGGTCACGGCAGTCGTTTCGCTCGGCGCGGGTGGTTTCTCGACCTTTTCGGTCTGTGGCCACACGGCGGCACACAGGGCGAGACAGGCGGTGAATGTAGCGGCAATGATGATTCTATTTTTCATTCTGTTTCCTCCTCTTTGGATGTAAAATGATTGAGTTCTGTGGACAACTCGCCTTTTGCGGAACATCTATCAGAATTTCAGAAGAGTATCCAAAACATTTGCCGCCTGCTGAAGCTCGCCCTGAGTGGCTTCGTTTGGTATATCTTCATCCTTTTGCACCTTGTGCGGCAGATAAGGCTCATAGTTCTGCCGGGTTATCGACGGTCGGTAATGTCCCAGCATCCGTGCCAGTTCCTTGGTTTCCATACCGTTCCACAGAGATAGGACAGCGCAGGTGTGCCGGAGATCTGTGAATCGGATGCGGTCAAGCCCCGCTTCCTTGATGATCTCGTTATGCATCCGGCGCACCATCTGCGGCGAGTAAGGTTTCAGCGTGGCCGGGTGCATAAACATGAGTGGACTGCTTGGGTGCTTGTCGTGTTCCCTAATTAGGATGTCGATTACCTCTGGTGTCAGTGCTATCGTCCTTGTCTGACTGCCGTACTCCACCAGCTCTCGCCGTACCACGGCACGGTTTTCTGCGATGGTCAGCGTCCGCTTTTCGATATCAAGGTCGCTCCATTTCAGGGCGATTAGCTCACCTTGGCGTAGGCCTGTCGTCAGCGCCAGCATGAACATGGGGAGGTAGCCCAGCCGCTCGGCGGCGTCCAGATAGTCCTCCATTTCCAGAGGCGTCATGATATTCGCTTTCACCGTTGTGGACTTGCGGTAGCGGAATGCCTTGGCAGGATTCTCTGTCAGGAGGCCATCCCGCATGGCTTGGTCCATGCATTGCTGAAGCAGGCGGTGGATGTGCCGCATGGTTTCTTCGCCCAGGCCAGAGCTGCCGGGTCGATGATTGCCGAAGTGCCGCCGTTCCTCCAGAAAATCTCCAACCATCTCCGATGTCAATTCAGCGAGCGGTATATCTCCCAGGCCGGGGAGGATATGGTTCTTGAATACATAGTGGTGTGCCGCGTATGTGGTCGGCCTGCTCTGGGACTTATCGTAGGTTTCCTGCCAGAAGATGATGTATTCCCGAAGCGTCATATTCCCACCTCCATGAACTGGCGCTGCAGATCCCGAAAAGCCACCCATGGGAGCCGTGCCCGTCTCAATATCTTCTTGTGCAGATAGTAGAACTCGTATAGCTTATACGGCGCCCCGGTTTTGGGATTGCGGAACACATAGGGCGAGTCAGTTTCCGGTATCTGCTTCAGAAGGCGTTCTGCTTTGGCGTTAAGCGTCAGCAACCGCTGCCCCTTGAGGATGTACCTGTAGCGGACATAAAAATCGGCCCACGACAAGGTGATCAGTTCACATTGCCGCAGGCCGCTTGATAGTCCTGTGTAGATGAGAGGGAGCACGTCGAGCTGCTCCGCTGCGTTCAGGTAACGCTGGAGTTGTCCCAGGCGCAGAGGGGCTGCTTTGTATCCCTCTGCCTTTGATTCCTGGCAGAGCCGCACTGGGTTGTATGGAATAAACTGTTCCCGTGCTGCTTCGTCCATGCACCGCCGCAGAAGCAGGTGGACGCACCACACACTTCTGGCACTGAGTCCCCGGCTCTGCAGGACATCGTAGAAACTCGTGACCGTCTGCTCTGTCAGGTCGGAGAGTGCTACATTTCCGATGTTGGGTAGGATGTGGCCGTAAATCAGATTGCGGTACCCGCCCTCGGTGTTGCCGTTCCACTTGGGGCGGTTGGCGATGAACCACTGGCCGCACCACTGCCCGACTGTCAGGGTATTTTCTTTCTGCATATCGTCGCCTCCTTTTGGCAAACGAACAATATCACAGAAAGCAGGAAATAGCTACTGAAAAGAACGGCATATCTTCGGGAAAATAACTGTTCCGAATAACGCCGCTATTATTCGGAATAATATAGTTGATTTTATTCGGAGAAACGGTTATAATATTCTTAGCAAACTGTACTGGAGGTGTTCCAATATGACGATCAAAGAAGCGGCTGCCGCTTGGGGGATTACCGAACGGCGGGTCAATGCGCTCTGCAAAGCCGGACGCATTTCCGGCGCGTATAAGGAGGGCAGGCAGTGGTTTATCCCGGACAGCGCTCAAAAGCCGATGGATAAGCGTGGTCATCGGAGTGTGGTGGAGCCTGTTGCATCATCTGCACGCAAGCCGTTGCCCATTGGCGTATCTGATTACCGGGACGCCTGCAAAAACTACTACTATGTAGACAAGACTTTAATGATTAAGGAGTTTCTGGACGAGCGCCCCAAGGTATCCCTGTTCACCCGTCCGAGACGTTTTGGCAAGACGCTGAACATGGACATGCTCCGCACATTCTTCGAAAAGACGACCGAGGACACATCCGTTTACTTCAGAGATAAGAAAATCTGGTCCTGCGGAGAATCCTATCTTGCCCACCATAGAAAGTACCCTGTGATCTTCCTGTCCTTCAAGGATGTTAAATACACCTCTTGGGAAGAAACCTATCAGACGCTCCAAAAGCTGATCGCGCAGGAATTCCGCCGTCACGATGAATTGGCCTCCAGTTCTGCGCTCAGTAATTACGAAAAAGAGGAATACTCCATTCTCGCAACAGAAGCTGCTGATGAAGTGGATTATCAAATGTCCCTGCGGACATTGACGCTGCTGCTTCATAAGCACCATGATGTTGCCCCCATCGTCATCATTGACGAATACGATACTCCCATCCAGCAGGGACATGTGAACGGTTTCTATGATACTGTCATTGGATTTATGCGCAATCTGTTCTCCGGTGGCCTGAAGGACAATCCGCATCTGAGCTATGGTTTCCTGACTGGCATCCTGCGTGTTGCAAAGGAGAGTATCTTCAGCGGCCTGAACAACCTGAAAATCAACTCCATCTTGGATGAACGTTATAGCGAGTATTTCGGTTTCACCTCGGACGAAGTGCGTGAAATGGCAGAATACTACAGCGCATCTGACAAGTATCAGGAGCTCTGCGATTGGTATGATGGGTACCGCTTCGGTAATACCGAGATTTTTAATCCTTGGTCTGTCATTGGGTACTTCAACAATAACTGCCGTCCCAAAGCATTCTGGCAGTCTACCGGAAGCAATGATATCATCCGTGAGGTGCTGACTTCCGCAACACCGGATATTATGGAGCGTCTGGAGCTGTTGATGAAGGGCGAGTCCTTTGTCACGCACATTGACACGGGTGTCATTTATCCGCAAATCCAGAATGATCCGTCCTCTGTTTACAGCTTTCTGCTTGTAGCTGGTTACTTGAAAGCCGTGAGCTGTGACCAGTCTTATGGCGAGGATTATATGTGTGAAGTGGCTCTGCCCAACAAAGAGATTTCTTTCGTCTACAGCAAGGAGATCCTCTCTCAGCTTGAGGATATTATTCCTCGTTCCGCTGCTATTGCTATTCAGGAAGCTATCTACAAGGCAGATATCGACTCACTGCAAAAAGCCTTGGAAAAGTTCCTGCTCCAAACAATAAGTTTCCACGATGCTGCCGACGAAACATTTTACCATGGTCTGATATTGGGTATGTGCGCTGTGATGGACAACAGCTATCGCATTACCTCCAATCGTGAAGCTGGTGATGGACGATTTGATATTCAGATGCTTCCTTTGAATAAGCGGCTTCCTGGTATTCTGATTGAATTAAAGGCGGGGAAAGACCGCTCTGAAACACAGCTTGAAGACCTTGCCAATGTTGCCTTGCAACAGATCAACGACCGTGCATACAGCGTTGATTTGCAGGCAATGAATGTTACGTCAATTATAAAAATCGGCATTGCATTCTCTGGCAAAAGAACACGCATTGCTGCTGAAAGACAAAACATCGAATAAATATCTTCGCTCAGCAGGCTGGCTATCATCCAAGTCAGCCTGCTGCCTTTTTGTCATCGCGCTTTTTTCTTTGTTTATGCGGCGCAGTTTCTGAGCTGCTGTTAGCGGCAGAATCACCCGCTACCGGGGGCAATCCCGGTCGGAAGCACTTTTAATATACAGAATTCAATCCCACACAAATCCCAAAAGCCGAAAGCGGTGCCTGAAACGAACAGGGCAAAAGAGTTCCAAAGAGGAACCGCAGGAGTGCCGGAAAGCACCAAAGAGGGCGTAACAGGCCTGTCTGAAGGTTCAGACATAGGTTTGGGATCAAGAGACCGGGCGTTCGAGTCGCCCCACTCGGACCAAAACCCTCTGAAATCGGTTGATTTCAGAGGGTTTTTCTTATTCATTGTCTATTGCGGCGCAGAATTTGAGGAGTGTCGCTATGGCAAAAAATGTGATAATTCGATGTTTTCTTGTAATTTGTTCCGCTATGTACTATAATTAATCAACGGTAGGCCTTTGTGCTACCAAGGTAGCCGTGTGAGAGTATTCCCATGCGGCTACTTCTCTTTACAGAAAAGAGTGATCTTATGCAGAACAAAAAAGATCAACACTATGTTCCAAGATTCTATTTAAAGAACTTCTCCAAAAATAAAAAAAGCCTTGGTATGCTCAGAAAATCCGGTTTCAGGGTAGTCGAGCATGCGTCAATTAAACAAGTAGCCTATCGGGACTATATGTATGGAAGAGATGGCGTTATAGAAGAGTGGCTGTCCAAATGTGAAGGAAAATGGTCTCAGGTGGTGAGATATCTATTGGTTGAGGACGACACAGAGTGTACAGAACCATTGGAATACTACCTGCTCCTCCTTCACTTTGTACAGATTTCATTAGTAAGAACAGCTAAAAATAGCAGACGCTTATCGTTCATTACTTGATAATCTTAGAATGATGCTCGATGAAACAGAAGCATCCAGAGGAAAGCTTGCAGTTAGTCGCGAAGAATTCTTTGCTGACTACGATACTCCCAATAAAATCTCCATCGCTGTAGCGAACGAATGTTTTGATATTTTGGTCGATCTAAAGCCATTGACAATCATAAACGAATCCGGTCGTGGCTTTATTATTTCTGATAATCCGGTCACGTTGTATAACCTTCTCTATGCGCGTAGGAATTATAGAATTAACTATGGTTTAGGTACTGGAGGTATTATCATTTTTCTTCCTCTAAGTCCAACTGTGTGTTTTTGCCTTTGCGATCCAGAAGTGTACGATGAGAAAAGTGAGGATGGTTTCAATATTACAATTAAATCCAAAAATCAAGTAAACGAACTCAATAAAATGTTTGCGCAAAATGCATATGAAGCGATTTATTGGGGTTCAGGTGTTGATGCCGATTACGCCAAACGCATGGGCAGAGAATTTCGAACACCAAAGCCTCCGGTAGAAGAATTGCCCATTAAAGGAAGCCTGCACTCCATTATTCGATTTGGTACAGAATCAATATTTGAGTACTACCAAATACCAGAAGCGGATTTTAGAAAAGTATTGCCGGGATCACGGCTATACAGCCATCCGCCACTACGACGAGGACGACGGATATTCGGGAACCAACTTCAACCGGCCCGGATTCCAGCGGATGCTTGCCGACATCAAGGCGGGCAAGATCAAGCGCGTTGTCGTTAAGGATATGAGCCGGTTCGGGCGTAACTATTTGCAAGTCGGAATGTATACGGAAATGCTGTTTCCAGAGTACGGCGTCCACTTTATTGCCGTCAATGACGGTGTGGACAGTGTGCGCGGGGACAGCGAGTTTACCGCCATCCGCAACGTATTCAACGACAATCTTGCATAAAGCATGACAAGAAAAACAGCGGTGCGGATACAATCAGAAATCTACAATCAAAGCCCAAAATTGTGTGTAATTTAGGGTGGAAAAACGAGGATTTTGTGTCTTATAAGAAGCGTAAACTTAGGAGGCGGATGGGTTTATATGTTGTTACTGCAACTATCCACGTGGCAAAATATATCCCTCTTCCGCCGTTTATAGGTTGACATTTCCGACTCTTTTCTGTATAGTGTGTATGGGTGGGTACCTACCGGCACTTAGGCTGAAAAGTCTACGTGCCGTTTTTGCTTTTACGGAGGTGCGAAAATGAAAAGAATATCAGTTGCACACAGGTTTAAGGATAGGGCTCTTGTTGCCTCTTTGGTGCGTGGAATTGCTTTTGCCCTGATTACGCTTTTGTTTACAACGGTCGCTTTCTTCAAGGGTTTCCTATGGTGCATTTACATCGGCTTCTCATTAACAATGGCTCTTGGCGCAAAGAAATGCGAATATAGAAATTACGTTTGCAGCCTTTTGGCAGGATATGTGTGGTCGCTCGCCTATGTATTCTTTCCCTCTTTTATGGAAAAGACATTTCATATTCCTTCCTTCGCCGCAATGACCGTCAGTGAACTGATCCTAACTTTCCTGCTGCTGTTTGTGCATCTCAAATTTCTCCGCAACACCTGGCTGAATAAAATACCTATGGTGTTTGCAGGAATCACGACTGTATTTATCGGCGGCATTGACCATATTGCGTTGAGTGGGCTGTCAACCTTTATGGGAATATCTATGGCTGTGCTGACAGAGATCATCATTGTATTTCTGACTGTGATAAATAAAGAAAAGCAAGTAGAGCAATAAATGAAAGGAGCATTCTGATATGAATATTACAGTTTATCTCGGTGCAAACGAAGGCAATGACCCATCTTTGCGCAAAGCGGTTCAGGAACTTGGTACATGGATTGGTGCAAGCGGAAATGCGCTGGTCTATGGCGGATCGAAGACTGGCTTAATGGGCGAGATCGCCAAAAGCGTTCTGGACGCCGGTGGGAATGTGACCGGTGTAGAACCGCAGTTCTTTATGGACGAAGGTTTCCAGTATGACGGGCTGACAGAGCTGATCGTCACAAAGGATATGTCGGAGCGCAAGAATAAAATGATCGAGCTGGGCGATGCCTTTATCGCCTTCCCCGGTGGCACTGGCACATTGGAGGAGATTGCGGAAATCATGTCCAAGGTATCACTGAAGCAATTGGATGCTCCCTGTATTCTTTACAATTTGAACGGCTTCTACAAGGATCTGAAAGCACTCTTAAATCACATGATAGAAATGGGCTTGTCTTCAAAGGAACGGCAGGAAGGAATCTATTTTGCGGAGAGCCTTGAACAGATTAAGCATATTTTGTCCAAAGAAGATTAACAAAGAATAACATGAACAACAAGGGCTTGGGACTATCCCAAAAATCAAAACCTCCGGCTAAGCCGGAGGTTTGATCTGGCCCTATAAGGGCCTATTACGGACGAAGCCCCTTAAGGGGCCCGAAAGGTCTGCCGATCGCATTCCTTTCTCGGGCTACCCCTTAAGGGGTTTTACTTATGCCTTGGGATTCTTGGTACCCGTAAACGGGTCTATATACTCCTTAATGCTGATTTGGTCACTCATTTTGTCCTCCTCAAGCTGGTTTTGTATATACGCCTTTATTGCTTTCTTATTTCTCCCTACCGTATCCACAAAATATCCTCTTGCCCCAAAATGCCGATTCCCATATTTGTATTTCAGGTTGGCATGCCGGTCAAATATCATCAGGCTGCTCTTTCCTTTCAGGTAGCCCATAATCTGGGATACGCTGTACTTCGGCGGGTTGCTTATCAACATGTGGATGTGGTCTGGGCATGCTTGTGCTTCTATGATTTCCATGCTCTTTTGCTGGCACAACTTCCGCATTTCGGCGCAAACACCACATGGTATTGACATCGCCAACTGTTATGTTCTAAACTACTTACATCTACTTCTTTCATGAATTAGTCTCCTTGTTTTTGTAAGTTTTGGTCGGCAAACCTCTTCCTTTCTCTAACTCGGAGACTTTTTCTTGTCTACTCTTCCCCTCTCCATAGGATTTCTTTTGCCCCCGGCAGAGCCGGGGGTTGACTTTGTGAACCAAGCGAATCGGGAACCCGGCGTTTGCCGGATTTCCGCTTTTGCAAGAGTTTGTATAAACACTCGCCCTGCTTGCCACTACCGGTCCGCTTTATAGGCCAGCACGGTGGAGTAGCATTTTCTGAGCTGCCGGCTGATTTCTGGCGGCGTGTTTCGAATCAGCAACTCATAGTTTTTGGGGGTATACAGGATACACAAGAATCCTTTGTTGATACGATATGCCGCTATTTTATGGGTATACTCCACTGGAACCGGGTTTGTACTGAAATAAATCCAAAACTCCGGACGGCCCTCTATGAGGCTGTAGTCTATACCGATGTACTTCATATCAGCATAGGAATAGCAATCGCACCAGCACCACCGGTCCCAACTACAAAAGCTGATAACACTGCAGCACCGATTGCAAGACCGCCAAAAATGAGTGCGCTACGAAAAATAGAATCTCCCAAAGTGGTGATTTCTTCCCACAAGTCCCCGCCATCATCTTTTCTGCTGACCGGGTCATTGTCGCAGTAGGCAAAGAGATTCTTATCCCAGTTGGCTTTGTCGGGGGACGCAGCTACCACGGCGGCGGTATCCGCGTTGATAAACCTTCCCCAGACCGGGTTATAATACCGGCTGCTGAGGTAGTACAGGCTCGTCTCGCTGTCGTAGACATACCCACGATAGCGCAGGGGATTCGCGGCGCCGAGGGTGGCAGACATGGAACCGCTGACGGCCATGCTGCCAGGCGTAGGTCCACGTGCCGTCGGACAGGGGATTGCCTATGGCGTCGTAGGTAATGGACTTCCCATTGAACGCCGTCAGCAGGTCCGGCCAATTGGCGTCGCCGTAGGTATAGGTTCTGCTTGCTGTCCGGACGTGGCCGTCTTTTAACGGCCACGTCCGTCAGCCGGGACGGTTATTCACTCTGGTCGGGTTCCTGGTTCTTAATTGCTGTTTCAAGGAGCAAAAGGCATGAAAATCATGCACGTCAAACCCACCAAGAAGCAGATTCCAACAAGGCATGCCACTACTATGCCCGTTCTTGCATCCTTTTTTCTTCCGCTTTTACGGCTAACATGGATGGCAGAAAGCGTGGCGAGTTCAATAGCGCCTCCGTTTATTGCATTTCCAATAACAAGCAAAATACGGTCGTATCGCGCCGGGAAAAGGCCCATTTCATTAAAGGTCAGCAATCCTATTCCAAGCGGCATCAGGAGCATAGCAATATTGGCGCCTATGGGATTCCGCGGATCATGCTTATACTTCCGGGAAAACAGCATCCAAAGCCCTGTTATCATGCAACCAACAGAGGCAATCATCACTACAATAAAGCCTATAGTAGAAATATTACCGATCACGTTTTACCCTTCTTTCTGTATGCCTTTAGGAAGCGGTCCTTTAACACATAGAAAAAACCGTCAACCGCTACTCCGGCTGCAATGGATATAAACACCGCGGGAAATGCGCAGAAGTTGGCGGCGATAAAGCCCCCTAACATAATACATATAACTGGGTTTAATATATCCATAAAAACTGATAGGGCAACCCCCAATCCTTCATAGTGTTTAAAATCAGAAATAATGCTGGCAATTGTAAAGGGGAGAGCAAAAGCTGCCGAAACAACTTTTGAACTCTTAAGTGCTTTAGGGAGCGGTCCAAAGTTCTTTCCCTCCTTAAGCACTGTATCGGGAACCGGAACCACTTTGGGCTTCAATGTCTGTTCCGCTACGGCGTTGACAGCAGAACTTGCTGTACCTGTTCCGATGGGAATGGCGGCTGAATATTTTGGCTTTGGGGTGTTGCCGCCAGTATCTGTCATCATTGTCATGGTATTGCGCAGCGGATAGGTTCCCTCGGAATCATTATAGTTCACCGGATTATCATTACAATACGCAAACATATTGTCCCCGGTAAATCCCTGTCCCGTGGAAGCATAGCCGTCCGCATTGATAAACCTTCCCCAAACCGGGTTATAGTACCGGCTGGTGAGGTAGTACAGGCCCGTCTCGGTGTCGTAGACATACCCGCGGTAGCGCAGGGGGTTCGCGGTGCCGAGGGTGGAAGCCATGGTGCCGTCGGTGGACATGGGCGCACCCCAGGGATCGTAGGTGTAGGACACCACCTGGGTGCCGCTGGCGTTCACAAGACCGGTGACATCGCCTTGGGCATTTTTCAGGTAGAAATACCTGTTGCCGTTGTACGTCACAGACGCCGGGCCAGTGGAGTCGTAGGTAAAGTGCAACTTGTTGCTGCCCCAGGTCATCTCGGTCAGCCGGGACACTTATTCCTCCTCGTCGGGTTCCTGATCCTCCAGGTCGGGAGATATTTCCCCGCGCCGCAGGCTTTCAAATTGCATGCGTTCCTCGCCCGGCAGTAGTGGAAAAATCAAAATGTGAGGCCAACGGTAAATAGCGGATTCCAACTGAAAAGCCCCACCAGCTGTCGTCCGAATCGGTTTGGTACTGCAAACCATCAAAAATGGCTGCCCCACTTCCGTGCTACCCATCTTATCTACCGGGAACACACCTACAATTTGAAACCGCTGCCATGGATATAGGCGGTGAAAGACACCCAGAAAAGTCACGGTAATTCCCTTAGTAGACACAATATATGTCCGGCTGGTAGCGATAATATGAGCAAAAGATAATACGTTAAATATAATGCCCAGGGAGACAATCGTGACCGTGTCAATTGCTATGCGTATGGGTGGCTGAAAAACCCAGCAAAATGTCTGAACGAAGTATTCATAATCCACATATGCCAGCACCATCGCCATTCCTACCGCAGATGCATGAAACTTTCGGGGCTCAATACGTAAAGTATTTGTTTCTGGTTTCTTCATACCGTCATCCTTACCGGGCCTGTGTTTCGGCCCCTCGCCGTCTGTCTTGGAGCATTTGATTTTCCTCCGCTGGTTCTGCGGCTCGACGAGCATGTTGTTGCTGCGATATATGCGGAACCGGCTAACTCAGAATTGCGCTGACTTACAGTTTTATCCCAAATGGTGAACGTATTGGACACAGGTTGAACCACGGGGGCCAGGACAACAGGATATGAGGCGTCTGCCATCCAATCCTGAGGCAGGTAGTAACGCAGCTCATATCCTTTTTCGTTTTCCTCCAGAATCACCTTGATATCATCGGAGCATACATTTTCCGCATCCAATAGATAAGAGGCCGGCATATAGAACACCGGTTTGGCTTCGGAATCGGCATCTTTTGCATAGGCCAGAATACGGTTATCCTCCTGCAGTTCCAATCGCAGATTTTCTGCCTCCAGATGGTAGCGGTAGCCTAACAACTCTTTCGGGCAACTGCGCAGAATCAAAGACTCCTTCAGCCGATTTGAATCCAGGTCATAGGTCACATCTGTGTCATGATAAACATCCTGATACACGGTTTCGCTGCGTTGATTATTCAGTGCAGCCTCCGGCTGAAGCTGTCCCTCATCTGCCAGAGTGGAAGCAATGCTGCTGACCTCGGCAGCGCTTTCGTCTGCGGGGACACAGATCATATCTTCGCCCGGCAACTCCTCACCTATATAGCCCGAACCGCTTTCAGAAATCGCACCATCGTCTTCGTACAACTGACCTGTCAGATAGAATGACAAGCTGTACCCGCTGCGGCTGACCGTGATTCCATTGGCGGTATTCAGCTCAGCAGGAACAGAGACATCCCACATACCGGCTGCGTCTCGATACACGGTTTCACCATCCTGCGCAGCAGACGGCAGCAACCGGTTGTCAATTTCCTCCCAATATCCATCTTTTTGGTAATGTACTGCCGCCGGATAAATTACCACCTGCCTTGTACCGTCGGTAAGCAGGAACTCCTTCCGATTTTCTTCCCGTTGTTCCAGTATCTCGCCCACGACCTCCGCAGGCGCATCCACGACGTTTTCTGTTGTTGGCGGCCACAGATCTCCCAGGTCCTCAGCCATTACCTGCACGGGGACCAAGTACACCGTCAGCAGCACGGCCAGGAAACAGGATAGTACGCGTCTCCATTCTTTCATACGTTTTCTCTCTTTCTTTTATATAGTGGGATGTATGCCTACGTCTCTACCATATACAACTCCGCTGCAGCTACTTTGCAACAGGTTTTTTCGCTTTTTTCGAAAGAATCGTAATATATGACAAAAGACGGCAGATGCTTTTTGGCTATTATATCCAAGCAACGAGATGAAGCTGGGACATAATAGCGCAAAAAGCACCTTAGCCGCCGTCTTATTTGCCGCCGAATCCCGCTTCCATGGCCTTGCGGGCTTTACTTCTGGCTCGTGTCAGCATCATACGAACGCTGGCAGCGCTGACCCCAAATGCCTTCCCTATTTCTGAGTCACCCAGGTTGTTAGGGGACAGTTTTCTTTCTCAATGAAGGACGGATTTCTGTCTGTCGTTTGGAAAAATTTCTGTCCGTCTGGCGGCAGCTTTACATAGATGCGGTTCGGCTTGGAAAAGCCACTTCTGCGCCGCTCAATCAGCCCGGCGTCCTCCAGCTCGGAAAGAGCGGTTTTCACGGTCATGGAGCTTCTGTCCAGTGCGGCGGCAATCTTCTCTATGGGGAACACAAGGTAAATCCTGCCGCCCTCGTCCAGCCAGCCGTTTGCCTGTGAGAGCGTCGCCCGGTCAAGCAGCAGCGCGTACAGCAGCATCGCCGTCTGGGTCAGATCTGTTTGCAGCAGGAAACGGGGATATGGCAGATACGGCGGCAGCCGGGTATCCGCTCTCATGTACTCAGTGATGGAATGTCACCTCCTTCGTGGGAATTAGAGGTATAACGAATCGTGACAGCCCTCAGTCGGGCGGTTTCCAGCATTTTGACCAGTAATGCGGACAAAGAACAACGATTGCCCGGAAGCTTTGCTTGCAGCCGTGGACACACCCACGGCAAAGGGGATTGTAGGAAATGCGGTTTCGGTGGTCGAGGAAGAACGACCATTCCAGCCGCCGCTGTTTACTCATTCTCGGCATTTTTACACTCCTATCTGTCGCCAAAGCGTTACGCTCCGGCAGACGGTCAAACTGTAAATCTCGGTATCATTTTCGGACTTTTTCTGCCCTGTACGCTCCATTTGGGGAACGGGTGGTATTGCGGTATGGGTAAGTCTCTTCGGCGCGTTCTTTGCGCTTTTTTGGGGGGCAGTTGCTCCTTTTGGGATTTGAAAACAAATTGTATCTTTTTCGTGCGCTGTATTGTATTTCTCGTGCAGATAGCGTATAATGATAGTGCCAGTAGAAAGGGGATGATTTCATGGCTGGAACTACAACAAACATCAGCATCCGAATGGACAGCGACCTGAAAGCACAGGCTGACGCTTTGTTTTCGGAGCTTGGCATGAATCTCACAACGGCTTTCAATATTTTCGTGCGTCAATCGATCCGGGAGGGCGGGATTCCGTTTGAAATCTCCATCAATCAACCTAACAAGGAGACGATTGCCGCCATGCTGGAAGCGGAAAGGATTGCGAAAGACCCGTCTGTAAAGGGCTACAACGACCTTGACGAGCTTTTTGCCGATCTGAAAAAGTGAGAAAGACAAAGCTGACCGTCAAGCCGACCACGGCGTTCAAGAAGGATTACAAGCTGGCAATCAAGCGCGGACTGCAAATTGAGCTTCTTGAAACCGTGATCGAAACGCTTGCAATGGGAAACACGCTGCCGCCTGAGAACAGAGATCATGACCTGACCGGCAACTGGCGTGGACACCGGGAGTGCCACATTCAGCCCAACTGGCTTCTGATCTACCGCGTTGAGGGTGATGTTCTGGTGCTGACACTTTCCAGAACCGGAACGCATAGCGATCTGTTCGGGAAATGAGCATTGTGCCGCATGGGGAAACCTGTGCGGCATTTTGCTTTTTAGAGTTCTGTCTCATGCTTCCGTCTGTGTTTCGGCTGCTGCGGCTGTATCGCCATCTGATAGTTGCGCTGCATGGTCATCAGCTCATGCAGCCGGTCGCTTTTCTCGCGGTAATCGTTGTAGCACTCGTTTTTCTCTGAAATGAGAGATTGAATCTCCGCAACGACATCCTTGCGCTTCGGAAGCTGCTTCGGTACGCCCAGCTTGTCAAGCTGGTGCTTGGCAGCGTCGTTGATGATAAAATCCGCTTCATGCGCGGCATAGAATTTCTGCTTGTCCTTTTCCTTGCGGATCATGCGATACTCCTTGATAACGGGATCGGTGTTGCGGTAATTGTCCATTGCTTTCAGCATTGCCTTTTTGTCCGTCACTTTGGCAGCGGCAGCGTCATAGCGGCTGCGTGCTTCCCGTGCTTCCGCACCGGCTGCATCCACGGCGGCGCTCAGCTTATCCGGAGATAGAAGGTCAAGGAAGTGTCCCGCTGCTTCTGGTCATCGTGGCCAGAGGTGGGGCAAGGTCAAAGGACGGCGCTTTTGTGCCGTCCTTTCACGTTTCCCCACGGACAACGGGAAACAGGTGTGATCAGTTTTTATGGGAAAAGGAGGTCATAACTATACCTCCCAATCAACGGGCAACAGATAATCTACATTTCCATTGAAACTTCAGTTAATTTGTGGGCCTCTTTGGTGTTTTCAATTGGATAGAACATAGATGTCAAAGTCCCCGGCAGATTCGCCCCCACTGTTGCTATATACACGTCTTCAACCAAGTTTGATATGAAGTATCCAAATGACAAATCATTTATTTCATAAAAGCTATAATGTGGTCTTACATTCTCTTGTTTAGGAGTATACTCGGGCCAGTATTTTATAAAGCAATTCTCACCTATACATAGATGGTTTACTTTTCCATTACTTCTAATTAGCGTAGAGCGCACTTGTTGATTTACATTTCGGTTTAATATCCCATCATACCCCTCGAACGTAAAGATGCCCGAAAAAATAGGTTTACAAACGATTTCTGCGGCAACTGAAAGTTTATCTATAACTTGAGTCAACTGTGTTGCCCCTGTAATGCGAGATTTTACCTGTCTTATACCAAAACCTGTTAAAAAGCTTGAAAGGCTTTTTATAGTGCCGAAAGTGCTTCCGTTTTTTATGAGACGTCACATCGCGCTTTCGCACGCCGTGCGTGCGAAAGCCTGAGAAGAATTCTTGTTCAGGTACACGCCCCGGCCAAAAAATAATTGCAATTTATCTGCCGCCTGCGGGCGGCAAACTCTGCGAGGCTTTTAATATTTTTTTCGTTAGGCTAAGGAAAAGACGGGATTTTGTAACAGTTTCGTTAATAATTGCCCGCCCCTCTTGCGCGCGGCGCTTTAGAATGTTAAAATTCCTTAAAATGTTTTTTACAGTCGTGTAACAACTGACTTATAATGCGCAAGGAGCGATACGATTATGCCCAAATTCAGCGTAAAGAAGCCGCTGACGGTGTTCGTGGCGGTGCTGGCCATTGTGGTGCTGGGTGTGGTGGCCTATCTGAAGATGACCCCCGACCTGATGCCCAACATGGACTTCCCCTATGTGATCCTGGTGACCACCGACCCCGGGGCCAGCCCCGAAACTGTGGAGGCCGACATCACCAAGCCCCTGGAGCAGTCCATGGCCACCCTGGACCGCATCAAGAACGTCACCTCCAGCTCCATGGACAGCGTGTCCATGGTGGTGCTGGAGTTTGAGGACGGGGTGAACATGGACACCGTCAGCGTGGATATCCAGCAGAAGATCAACCAGCTGAAGGGCTCCTGGGGCAACACCGTGGGCGACCCCTATGTGCTGAAAATGAACCCCTCCATGCTGCCGGTGCAGGTGGCGGCCCTGTCCTATGACGGCAAGGACATCACCCAGCTGTCGGACTTCGTCAACGACACCCTGTCCCCCAAGCTGGAGGGCATCACCGGCGTGGCCAGCGTCACCGTCAGCGGCACGGTGGAGCGTCAGCTCCATGTGATCCTCAGCCAAAAGAAGCTGGATGCTCTGTCCCAGCGGCTGTCCGATGCCATTGCGAAGCAGCTGGACGACGCGGCGGGACAGCTGGCCTCCGCCCGGGGCCAGGTCAACAGCGCCAAGGCTGCTATCCGCAGCGCCGAGGAATCCGCCGTCCGGGACGCCGTGACCCAGGCCCTTACCACCATTCAGGACAGTCTGAAAACCATGCGGGACAGCCGGGACCAGCTCCAGGACAACCTCCGGGAGCTGGCG
>ERZ791885.244-NODE-244-length-57587-cov-3.543958_pt1 | contig 57587 bp, 41 predicted proteins | sample MGYA00510159_ERZ791885 | MGnify/ENA primary metagenome ERZ791885 (study PRJEB30046, sample SAMN00792054) | human gut metagenome | study: EMG produced TPA metagenomics assembly of the A metagenome-wide association study of gut microbiota in type 2... | reverse complement strand
CCCATCAAAACTACTTTTGCCAAACTCTTTTTGTTACTTAACAATTTACATCTTCCTTTCATTCATCAAAATATATAGTCAAAAGCTGTGCGCATCCATCCTTTCATGGCCATACGCGTGCCTGGACTAACAATTATATAAACATTTTAAGTAACAAAAACAATCAACAAAATTTATATTTAGACCGGAGCGAATACTCCGGTCTAAATATATGTTACTTAAAAAGTATATTCCATACCTACAATGAAGTTACGACCTGGAGCACTCCACCATTGTTCATCTGGATTACTACTCCAGTTATATCTAGCATTAGAATGTTCTGCATAGAATTTGTCAAAAATATTATTAACTTTTACATATGCTTTAATCGTTTTAGACACTTTATAATTCAACCCTAAATCCCAAACCCAATATGTCGTAGCCGGGAAGAAATTATCAACAGCATCCGCTGTCTGTGGGCCAGGTCTATCAATAATACCTTTGCCTAACAATGATGCACTAAATTTCCCCTCATCATAATCTACACCTAAATTCCATGCACCTTTTGGAACATACCCATCCACATTAGCTGCTCTTTGAGCAGTAGCATCCACTATTGTATGAGTATAACCAACAAAAGTAGAAATATTTTTATTAAACTGTTTCCTCAGTTGTACATCCCAACCTCTTGCTTTTTCATCGCCAACGTTAGTATATTTGGGCGCTACATAACCAATACGATCTTTTGAATTTCTCCAGAACATGTGTGCTGAAGCAACTAGTGTATCATCAAATCTGTGATTGATACCAATTTCTTTGGTATCACCTGTTTCTGGCTTTATATTTGGATTTCCATATTTAGCACTATACAAATGTGTTGGAGTAGGCGGAATAAAATATTCACTATAGCTTACATAAACATTGGTTTTATCATTATTAAAGTTGTATCCTAAATTTACACTTGGTGTTGTATGATTACCAAAACCAGAATTTTTATCATGTCGAACTCCAGCAGTTAATTTTAATTGATCAGTAATATTAAATTGATCTTGAATATATACTGCTTTATTAATCATTTTTACACCATCAGCTGTAATAACTTTATCATGGCTATATTCAAAACCAGCTGAAAGAATATGTTTATCATCAAAATTCTTAGTAAATTGATCAGAAATTCTCATAGTTCTGACTTTAGTCAAATAGGCATTAAAATCCGTATCGTAATCTAAATTGATAAAAGATAATTGATTTGTAGTAGTATCATCAAATTTACTGTTTAAAATAAATTTATAATTACTGTTATCTACCGATCCAGGTTTTAAACTTGGTTCCCATAATGCAGTATATTTATAATCAGCTTTATATGAATCATAAGTAGCTGTTAAATCATGCTTCTCTCCGAGTTTCTTTGTTATTTTAAAACTGCTACTCGTAGCATTTGAATAGGCTGGGGTTGTTGTTCCACGACCATCTTTAAAATCACCAATCCTATTTTTACTAACATATGCATCCCAAGACCAATCTTTTTCTTTTCCCTGATGGTTTATAGCATAATTTTCTGTACTAAAGCTTCCTAATTCAGCAGAAATTTTAGTTTTTATTCCCTCAGGTTTAGCTGTAATGATATTAATAACGCCACCTTTTGCATCAGATCCGTACAATGTAGATGCAGAACCTTTTAACACTTCAATTCGTTCTACGTTATCCAGATTTTTTAGCATTACAGCAGATATTTTGTTATTAACATTGTTTATTTTGACACCATCGACAAGAACTACTATTTCATCAGCACCATTAATTTTCAAATTATTGCTGTTGTCGTAGCCAGCTACACTATAATTGCCAATGTATACACCCGGCACCATACGCAATGCCTCAGACAAATCCTGATAATGTCTCTCTTCAATTTCTTTTTTTGTAATTACACTAATATTAGCATTTGCTTTAAACGCCTCAACAGGAGTACGAGTTGCCGTTACAACTATTTCATCTAACAAAAAGTGCTGTGGTTCTTCAGCAGCGTGGCCTACCGTGTACCCCCCCCAGATGACACTCCCAGTTATAAGTGCCGTCATCAGTGTACTTTTACTCAAACTCTTTTTCAACATACTCAACTTCCTTTCACAACTTTTTATTATATAGAACAAATCATTTATGCCCAATCTCACATGGCCGCATAAATAATTGATCCAACAAGTAAAAATGCCTTTCTCCTAAAAACAGAGAAAGGCATAAAAACACCAATGTAAAAAACAAAGGCGCAACCTTCCCATCGCTCGCAGGAATATTACTTCGTTAAAACAGGCAGTTCTTCTGGCTCAGATTCAACGCCTTTGCCGCACCTTCCCAGGGGGTTCCCCAGTGGCATTTGCAGCAGGCTCATCTTTACAGCGGCGGGACCGCATCGGCTTATACCGATTTCTCTATTAAGCTTACGCACCTGTTTTTAATTTTCAATTATTAAAAGACTCTACTACTTATTTGGCTGCTTATATGATATAATGTCTTACATGAAGATATAATAAACTATATAGTCACTATATTGTCAACATATTTTTCAATTTTTATTAAATATTATTTAAATATTTTAATGGAGTTGCAATTACTATTATGAACAAAAATTCTGAAAGCTTTTTTACTGCCGGTGAACTGGCTACCCTCTTTAACATTCCTAAACAGACATTGCTTTATTATGACAAAATGAATCTGCTGACGCCAGAATTTATTGCAGAAAACGGCTACAGGCATTATTCATTAAAACAATATCTAACGCTTGAAGTTATTGTTAATTTACGTAAACTGGATATTCCAATTTCTAAAATCAAAGCATACATAGATAATCGGGATATAGATGACTTTGATAAACTTTTAATAGAAAAAGAACGTGAATGCGATGAAATAATTGAAAAAAACCTGAAAATAAAAAACAGCTTAAATACGGTTTTCGCTCAATTAGAGAAAACTCGCAGCAGCAGACTGAACCAGCTAACTTTGGAATTTCAAAAAGAAAAATATTTTTTCATAAGTGATCTCAGTAAAACCAGGATCGGGAAAAAACGAATCGAAATCATGGCTCATCACAATCAAAAAGCTTTTTCCAAACAGCACTTCAAAGAAAAAAATATCGGTTGGATCATAAAAAAAGAAAATTTTTTCAGTAATGATAAAGCTAATACAAACGATGCCTGTGCATTTTTTTCGGCAGTAGGTCCTTCGCATTCCAGGGCTAAATCATGTATCACCCGCCCTTCCGGTCTTTATCTTACTTTACGCTTTAAAGGTACCTTCTATAATCAGGCTCCAGAACTCGCGCTGAAATTCAAAAGTTTTGCTGAAAAAAATGATTTACAGATCATCGGAGATCTGTATGTTTCACCTTTAAAAAATCACTGGGTCACCTCAAATCCTGATGAATATATCAATCAGATATCTATACAGGTTGAATATAAATAAAACTGGCTGAGACGTTGTCTCAGCCAGTTTTATTTAATCAGCTCTTTCTTCCATTTCACCTTCAATATCTAATAATAATTTCTGTAATTCTCGCTTTGTTTCAGCTCTGGCATTCCACATTTGCCTTTGCTCTGCTTCCAGCAGCACTTCGGCAATCCTATGCAAAGCCCAGGGATTCACTTCTTCCATCCACTGACGTATCTGCGGATCAAGTGCGTATTTTGCTGCCAGTTCTTCATACATCCAGTCATCCATAACTTCAGTAGTTGCATCCCACTGATAGCAATGTGCGACATAGTTTCCCATATCAGCAGCACCTTTGTAGCCATGTTCTTTCATGCCGTTGATAAACTTTGGATTCATGATCTCGCCGCGGAAAACCCTTTTTACTTCTGCTTCGATAGTACGAATAACCACATGGTTTTGATCTGTACTGTCTGCACAGTATGTTCTTGGCATTTTTCCGCTGCAGCTGCGCACACCTGCTATCAATCCGCCATGATAAGAATTAAAATCATCCGCGCTCAGTAAATTTATCTCTCTATTATCTATACCCATAACAGTAGCATCAATCTTGCTTAAACGGCGTTTAAAAAGCTCAGGCATATAGGACCCGCTTTCACCGTCACCATAAACGTGAGCGCCCCAACGTACATAGACCTGCGCTAAATCATCGATATTTTCCCAATTTTTTTCTTCCAGAAGATATGCTACGCCCGCGCCATACCCCCCTGGCGGACAACCAAAAATACGGTGTAAAGCCTGCTTTTCAGCTTCTTCTTTAGTAATTCCCTGCTGTGCAAGGTAGTCTATATCCTCATTCATATGCTTGCGAATATAATTTATTTCTTCATTTTCGTCAAGACTAGCCGCAAATTTAACCGCTTTATCCAATAATGTTACTACACAGGGCATACTATCGCGCATCATGCCTGTAATTCTTGCTGTAGCATCAATACGCGGCCGCTTAAGTTCTGTAATGCTCATTGCTTCAAGTCCAATTACCCTGCCGCTGCCTTTTTGCCAGATCGGCCTGATTCCAAGCAGATAAAGAAATTGTGCAAAGCTTACACCATGAGTACGCATATCAGATCCCATGACCATACCAATAGTTTCAGGATATTTTCCTTCATCAGCAATGTATGCTTCAATAACGCCTTCCGCTCTTGCTTTGCCAACTTCCCATGCTACTTTGGTTGGCAGGGTCTGGGGATCGACGCCATAAAAATTTCTTCCTGTCGGCAGTACATCGGCTCTGCCATTAGTAGGTGCACCAGCTACAGAGGGTTCAATAAATTCTCCATTCAATCCTCTAAGAGTATTATTCAGTTCATCTACCGTTTTAGCAAGATTGGGAACCAAATCGCTGCAAATATAACGGCATACAGTTAGAAATTGTTCTCTTAAATCATCAGGCATTGACGCATAATCCTGCAGCTGCAGCAATTCCTGCACATAATCAGCATTAAAGTCCGTAGCGGCCAAAGCTTCCAAAACAGTCATACTTTCAGCACGTATCCTGTCTGCTAATTTACCATAAGTCAGGCCAAGTTGCGGTATTTTTTGCGCGCTGTTTTCCAATAAAGTATAGTAATCAAATCCATAATGCTCAGCAAGAACTTTGGCTAAAGAAGGTACTGTTCCGTTTTCGAGCCTGCTCATTGCCAAAAGATATTCCAGCAAAGGTTTATCGACAGGAGGCTCGCCTAAAATATGTAATCCTACACGTATCTGCATGTTTTTGATGTCTGTAAGATAGTTATGAAGCTTGCCTACATATGCTTCAAAGTCATTTTCTTCTTTGATTTCATTATTGAGATTACATTCAGCAGCTTTTTCCCTTATCAGGTCCGCAGTATTGCCCAGCTTATCCTGTTCATTATCTTTAAAATCAAGGTATTCGTCAAGCAGCGCTTCCAATTCAGCCATATTATCATAAAGCCCAGAGGTGCTCATCGGAGGCGTAAGGTAATCAACAAGGCAGGCAGCACTGCGCCTCTTAGCCTGTATCCCTTCACCAATAACAGTAACTATATAATGATATAAATTAGGTAAATCTCCCAGACAAATATCTGGATAGCAGCCGTCAGATAATCCTGCGGCTTTACCGGGGAGCCACTCAACAGAACCATGTGTTCCAACGTGTATTACTGCATCAGCCTGCCATATTTCCCTTAGCCAATAATAAAATGCGAGATAGTGATGCGTAGGCGGGGCTACAGGGTCATGATAAATTTTTCCGCAATCTTCCCCGAAGCCACGTGGCGGCTGAACTGTAATAATTACATTGCCATTTGCAAGCCCCGGTATAAGAAGTTTTTCGTCATAATTAAAAACATTACCTAATGGTGCTCCCCATCCTTCAATCATTTTTTCCCTGACAGCTTGAGGTAAATTATCAAATAATTTGCTGTAGTCTTCTATTCCTACTTTACCAATGGCTTCCTGAATTTGCTTTTCGGTCATAAACCTTCTGTCGTTAGTAGCGCAGGCAATTACCTCTTCCATAAAAAGTTTACTGTTTTCAGGAATATGGTCTATTGCATATCCTTCCTGCTTTAAAGCAGCCAAAAGTAACCTTACACTTTCAGGTGAGTCCATGCCAAGCGCAGTACCTATGTTTGAATTTGTAGGCGGATAATTATGGAAGATGATTGCGATTTTTTTATCTTTGTTCGCTTTACGCCTTAATGCTGCCCATTTAGACGCTTTACTTACAAGACGCTTTATTCTTTTTAACATGGGTACATAATAAATTATATTGTCTGCGTCTTTGTATTTTCCCGCAACAGGCACACTATGCAGTGCTCCATCAAATTCAGGCATAGTGATACTGATTGCAACTTCAACAGCGCTCATACCCTGAATATTATCCTGCCATTCTTCTGTAGAACGCATTAAAGTATACGCTTGTAAAAATGGTACGTTCAAATTTTTTAATACTGTCAGTTCCATTGACCCAGACGCTGTCAAAGAAAACTTTATTGTATTTATCAAGCAGTCAATTACTGTTTTTCCATCTTTAATAAAATATTTATTTACTGCTTCATCAAGTCCCGGTGCTCCCATTTCAGGATTTTTTACACCATGGCTGAATACAGCAATAATGTTGACCTTTTGTTTAGAACACTCTTCTATAAGTGCTTTTTGATAGGCCAGATTATCAAGAAGCCATTCGTTACGGTAAAAGATAAGTCCAATAGTCGGATAATCAGGATTGCAGAAATTTTCCTGATATTCTTCCAGCGAAGTATATATTTTATCGGCTTCAGGATGATAAATTCCGTTCCACAACATTTGCTGCGGTTGTTTATATTCCAACTCCTCCTTGCAAAAACGACATAAAAGCCAGAGCCAGAGATTTTTAAAGTTTTCAATACCTCCGTATACCCCGTATTTGGCTGCCAAAACATGATCAGCTGCTTCAAAAGCATTACTGGCATTTCCCTCCGCTTCTCCTCCGGCATGTATCTTAAATGCGATACCTTTGTTTTGCAGATAAGCGAGCGCACCTTGAAGATACGGCGTTTCCAGTGTTACACCCATCCACTCTATAAGGACGACTTCGCTTCCTTCCAGTAATTGCTGCCAATAGCTGTCCCAAAAGCATCCATCAGTTACTAAATAAGCAGCACATTCATTTTTGATGATATTTTCTTCTTTTAAACGATTCAGAGATTTTTTTACCAGTGAGTAGTAACCATCAGTATTACTTAAAATTACAACTTTAGCCATTTATTTCACTCCATTATCATACATGATATTACTTAATTATTTTTGATAATTGCTATGATAAACTATATAGTGATTATATTGTCAATCAAAACAAAAGAATCTCTGAAAACAACCAGAGATTCTTTTGTTGCAAATACTTATTTTAATAGCCCTTTATCAGCTTCTCACTGCTCATATCAAAAACATTACCATAAGCAGCATTAGCAATACCTTTTATCGCATAAACACAATTTTGTGTTGCACTGTACAAATACCGATCAGGTATAGGCTTTATATTATTTAAGCCTCTAAGCCCCTGCAGCGCAGGATCATTAAAATATTCTTTTTGAAAGTTTCGGCTGGCTTCAGTTACCATTTTACGAGGTGCAGAAACCATAAAAAAATCAGGATCACATGCCACTACAAGTTCTTTAGGTACAAACTGTCCATTATATAAGCCCATTTTAGCAATCCCATTAGAAATACGCGCTTTACCACACAGCTCGTCAAACATACAGCCCTTGCCTCCGTAGCTTGTCATCTGCGATACAAGCATTCCAACGGGAATAGGATCAGTTCTTTTCTGCAGTGTCGCAGAAATCTCGTTGAGTTGTCTGTCCATTTCATTTATTACGTTCATGCCTGCTTCCTGTTCTCCAACAGCATCCGCTATCATCAAAACAGTATTTTTCACTTCTGCTACAGTATCAGGACCTTTACAGACAATTACGCTAAACCCCAGATCTCTATAGCCTTGTATCATTTCTGGCTTGGTCCATGTTGAGGCAATTATAAGGTCCGGTTTTAATTTCAAAACTGTTTCAAAAGGATAAAGGTATAATTTTACAGGTATTTTTTCGCTTTCTTCAACAATCCAGGATATACCCGGATCAGGCGCTGTCTGATGAACTGCAACCAGACGCTCTGGCTGTACCATGCCTAAAGTCATTACATCAAAGCCTAAGGATAAGGTTAAAATACGTTTTGCTTTTTCAGGTATTCTGACTGTTGTTCCTTCATAATCTCTTATAGTCCGTACTTTGCTGTTGTTACCGGAAATATCTAAGTTATCTGCGGCACAGCCTGATAATAAAAGACTGCTTATCCATAACAGCACAAAAATCTTTTTTAACATATTCTATCATCTTCTACAACAGGATTTAAATAGGCCAGTGTCTGAAACTTATCAAAAATATCTGCCAACAGAAACTTCCATCCGGTAATACCGGCATAAGGTCTTTCATGTACGACAACACCCTGATATGGCAGCAAAACATTCATAAAAACGGTATTTTTATAATTCGCTGCTTCAACTCTGGTTTGTGTATTTCCCAAAACTAAATCAAGATAATTTTTTCGTATATGCTTATCTGAATAACCTTTCCATTCCCTGGTCAGGCAAAATATTTCACTCATTATGCTACTTTCAACCGGCCCTTCCAATCTTAAGTAAATATCATTTAAGTCAGGGAATTCACTTACCAGAGCTTTTACTATACCCATAGCCATTCCCTGGGTAAGACATAAATAGGCATTACCAAAAGAGATATTTTTATTGTTTGCTTTCAATTGAAAAATAGCAGTGTCAATTTTTTCCTGATTATAAGCTATCTCATTTTCAATTGCTGAGAAATCTGGTTGCATATTTAGAGCAGCAGTAATTTTTTGCAGCCACTGTAATGAATTTTGCATTCCATACGGTATAGGTGCAATAACATATTCCTGCCCTAATCTTTCTTTTAAAAATTCAACCGCATTAAGCCCCAGCTCAGGATGCAAAACCACATTTAGCGCTGCTTCCGGTAATTCTTCAAGATCTTTCATCGCAACGCCATCTGCACCAAAACAAATACCTACTTCAATATTTATTTTCTGCAGCATTCGCTTTATTTCAAGAAGATCACCCAACCAGTTAGGATAAGCAGTACACCAGCCAATGATGTTTACTTTATTGTTTTTTCGCTTGCGATCAGTTTTTAAATTCAGGCTTTCTAATAGTTTTTGCGCGGCAATTTGATACCCATGCCAAAATTCTCCGCGTAACCCACCACTGTCCATCGGAATTACAGGACAACCCATATCAGCACTTTTGCAAATACCTTTCAAGTCATCTCCAATAAGGCTTACAGAACAGCTGTTAAGCACCGCAATCAAATCTGGTTTCTGTTCATTTTTTATTTCGTCTAAAGCCGACTGCATCGCCTCATCAGCACCATAAAGCAAATCAACTTCTTTAACTTCGGAGCAGAACATTTGTTTTTCATACTTTTTTTCGGCAGCAGCCATCTCTCTTTCAGCAACCATGGCACACCATCTTGGTCCATTTATCAAAATCGAGCTGTTTTTTATACTTAAAAACAAGGATGCGGCGCCGGCCAATTCACACCTGCTCTGACACGGCAGCCATCTGCTCAGATCTACATCAGTATTCATATATAATCCTCCTGCCACTGCCTTGAATAGCAGCAATAGTTTTTTTGAGAAGATTTTTTACACCCCATATACCAACCTGATGTATTGAAAGACATAATTGGTGCGGGACATTGATCAGATCTGTTGTCGTTAAAACAAAATCCACATTATTCTGCCAATATGAAATTGCTTCTTCTTCATAAAAAGCAGCTTCTGTAAATTCACGCAGACGTAGTTTATGTTCTTCTTTTTCTTTATTTGTAAGATCATTATGAAAAATAACAGCTTTTAAATCAAGGCCTGCAGACTTTAATGTTTTTACATGATTTTCTGCATCAAAAAATCTGCGTGGAAATCCTATAACAAGAACATATTTTTTACATTGAAGTTCTTTTCTGGTTTCTTCCAATATATTTTTCATAACAGTCTTTTCCTGCTCTACAACATATTTTCCCAAATCATTTTCCTGAAGAAGATTTCCTAATCCTGACAGCCATTCATAGGTCCCCTCTATACCAATAGGATAATTGTAAGGATAACAATAGGCATTATATCTTACAGCCAGATTATGCGCATATACCTGTAATTTATTGAAATACTCATGCGATATACCTACCGGTATGATCAAATCAACGTCAGCAATCATCTCAAATTCCTGTTTTGTCATCACATTCGGTGGAAATAATATTTTCTCAAATCCAAAGTTTTTCAATAATCTTTTTATTTCCTTTATATTGTTCTCATTACCGATACCAATATTTTCTCCTAAAATCATTGCTGTTTTAGGATGATTTACCTGCTTTTCTCTAACAGGAGCAAAACGTTCTAAAAGATATTCCAATATTCTTATATTATTATCTACATAATGTTTACTCATAAATCCAGCACCGGGCACAGTGATAACAGGTATTCCAGAAATAGTTTCTATTTCTTTGCCTACAGACTCTACATCATCACCTATAACGCCTGCCGTGCAGCCTGCAACTACCACTATATACTGTACATTGGGTAATTTTATAATATCAAGCAGACATTTACGCAAAATCTTCTCGCCGCCAAAAATTGCTTCTTTATCTGAAATACCAGTTACAAAAAGATTATTATAATCGGGCAGAAGAAGTTTTGGATCACGCAAAAAAGCCCGACGTCTGATATTCCAAAAGCTGCTTAATGCCAGATGCGAACAGGCTTTGGGTGTATGCAAAACAACAATTGCACCAGGATTACATGCTACCGCTAAATACGCGCTTCCCAAGTTGCAATAAACCTGGCTCTTGCGTTCGGATTGTCTGATCATATATCCGCCTCCGAAAATTTTATTGTCTCAATGAACAGGCAGCTCCAAATGCAACTGTAAATTGAGGATGTTCTAAAACATTTACATCCGTAAATAATTCTTCTTCAATGGCTTCCGCTAAAGCCGTGTTATTGGCTGAACCTCCATCTAAATATACTTCTTCAACATTTTCCGTGCCCATCATTCCAGCTATACGTCTTGCAATAGACTCGTGTAAGCCTTTTATGATCGCTTCTTTTGGTGTTCCTTTGGCTAAAAGTGAAACTATCTCGCTTTCAGCAAATACAACACAGGTACTATTTATCGCTGCAGCAGACGCAGCCTGTTCAGATAATGCCGCAAATTCATAAATTGAAGTATCCAATATTCTGGCCGCCATTTCAAAAAAGCGACCGGTTCCAGCTGCACATTTATCATTCATTTTAAATTCTGCTAATTTTCCGTTATCGTCCAATTTTATTATTTTAATATCCTGACCACCGATGTTAATAATTACTCTGGCTGTACTCCCACTTAATAAATAGATTCCAAGAGCATTAGCCGAAACTTCATCAATTATTTTATCAGCACTGCTGATAAGATTTTTACCATATCCTGTAGCAGCAATCCCAAAAATATCTCCAGCAGAGATCTTAAGCTCCTGCATACCTTCTTCGATGACTCTACTAGCTAAAGCTTCCTGCCCTGGAGCAGTAGGTACCGCTTTATACCAGGCAAATATATTATTTTTAACAAACGCTACTTTTATGGCGGTGCTTCCCAAATCTACACCAACTGAATACTGCATTTATAAACCTCCTTATAATGTCTGTTTAAAAGCTTCTAGCCTCGTTAAAATATTCTGGCTGTCCTCTTTTCCATAATCTGTTTCTATCTTTATAAATTTCAGGCCATGTTCTTTTAATTTCCGTTCTATCGTTATTGCTTCAATATCGTATGGATGGCAGCCTTTTAACAAATTAAAGATTACCCCTTTTATATTGAATTCCTTTGCTGTTGCAATGATATTGTTCACACGTCTTGAATTGTCAGCAAAGGTAGGACAGACACAAGCCTTATGATACCTTTCGGCAATCGCTCTCAACATTCCATATTCAGAAGTATCATTATAAATTATTCCACCCGGCATAATTCTCTCAGAAGAACAAATATCATCAGCAGCAACCTTTATACCAGCCTGTTCAATAAGCTGCAAAAGTTTTAAATTTGGGAATATGACAGGTGAACCGGCAACAAATACTCTATTATCATTTTCCTGTATTTTCTGCTGTTGCAGTTTTTCTATGATTTTAGTTACATGTTCTGTCCAAATTTCCAGCTTGTCAAGCATAAAAGTATTGGTTATGGCGGTGTACCAGACCCCTGATAATTGACCACGTCGTTTTAATTTAGTCAATTCATCCAGTATGACCCAGACGTTCATAACTTTATTGATAGAGTCCTGCAATTTTTTCGTTTTAAGTTTTTGTCCTGTTATTTGTTCTAAAAGCTGTTTCAAACAGAATATTTCTTCAAGCCATCTGTTTTGGCTTTTTTCTGTTTCTTTTAAATGCGGTAATTCCAAATAATGGATATTATCTGCTTCCTGCCGCATGATTTCCGGTAATTTTACAACCCAGTCACAGGTAGTCGGCAAAACAACAGCTTTATAATCAGCAAAACTTTCCTGCTGCAAATCAAAGTTGCCCATAAATGATTTAAGCATCGGGCACATCAGTACTGGCAGATAAGATGCTGCCAGACGCTGCACCGTATGAGACCCGCCACATAGCTTGACAGGATGCAGATCAAAAGCATCAAAAAGTTCAAACGGAGCCTGAATACAAAAGATACCGGCTAATTGTTTATTTACTCGCGCTTGGAGTTTTTGTGCCGAAAAAGGACTCGCAAGCAGCTGTAAAAAATATTCATATTCACCGAAAAAATCATCACGGTTTTTCAGTATTGCAATTTCCTGTAAATATTCTTCTTCTGTCTTTTGCAATACTTTCTCATAACGCCTTTTTTTCCGTTCGTCCACAAGGTTTGGAGTATTATTCATTTTTTTTACCAACTGCTTTCTTAAATTTCTTAATAAAATAATCCCTGGAAGAAATAAAAATATTTTTATCTAAAAAGCTCAGTTTTAAAACATTATTTTCAGGGCAAGCCTGCATACACTGGGTACATAAAATGCAGTCCTCAGTCATTACCTGCCTGTTCTTTTTTTCCAAGTGAACTTCCCGTATATCCATAGGGCATACCCTTTGACAATTTCCACACCCACTGCAGCCATCAGCCCATTTTGCAAACCGTACAGGGCTCAATTTATCAAATAACTGAATCAGCGGCAGCATCGGACAGATCATACAAAAAAATCTGTCTTTAAAAAAACTACCTATAATTGTAATCGCTGCAAACGATATGCTGATTATTGAAATAGTCAGTGTTGACAAGTTGCTGTATTCAAGTCCAAACCTTCTTATATCCCCTGCAAACAGCGGCATAATCGGTCGAGCCGGACAAATTTTGCAAAACAGAATATAAAAATCACTAGAAAGTCCCAAAAAGGCAATCAAAAGCGGTACAACTAAAATAATTGCTAAAAAAATATATTTTATCGGTTTAATCATTGTGCGTATGGTCCACGAGAATTCGATTTCCCTGATTCCCATTTTTTTGCGCAGCGTACTCAAAACATCTAATAAGCTGCCAAATGGACATATCCATCCGCACCAAAATTTTGAAAGAAGGATGACGGAAAGTGCAAAAACAAGAAACCACAATAAATTTTGCAAGCCAATATAAGTAAACATCCTGTCATAAGCGGCAATTCCAAAAATTCCCACTCTTTGAAAAAACATTAAAAAGCAGTAACCACCGCAGCCTGCAACATATGGACAGGCAAAACAGGGCAGTGCATATCCAAGATTAACACCAAACCTACCGCCATAGGTCAAAATGAAAAAACTAAAGGCCTGCACTGATAAACGCATCTTATTTATAAGCATTTCCAAAAGGCCTCCTTAAATAGAACCAAATTCCGGCTGCACTAATAGCGCTTACCGCCAAAAATAATATTATTCCCTGCTTAATATCCAGATAGCCATAACGCGAATCATAAACATTTATGTTTAATGTGCTGGTAATTTTAGCGCCATTTTCTTCATCTTGAATAATAAATATCGTACTTTTGGCTCTGTTATCAGGCGTAACCGTTAACGCAGCCGCTTTAGCTGCCGTATAGGTAAAGGCTCCATCAGCATCTGGTTTCAATCTTTCAGTCTGTTTTTGTCCATCAATCAGAACTGTGACTTCTTTTTCTGTTTCAGCAAGTCCTGTTTTACTGGCGGCAATATATTTAAAGAACAGCTTCTGTCCGGTTTGCGGATAATAATTATAGTCCATTTCAAATCGAGGCACGATCAATTTGATTACAGCAGGCTCAGAATCAGTAAAATTTTTTTTGTTCCAACTGTCACCATAAAGAGAAAAGTTGCTTTGGGCCGTATAGTATTTTCCCTGATAAGAAAGTTTTACTAAAACATTACAGGAAGTACTGACTGGCGCGGCTACTTTAAAAACAGTTTTCCCGCCAATATTTTCAGCCTGCAGCTCTTCTGTTTTCTCGCCATTATGGCCACGACGAAATCGATACAGACATTGTGCGGCTATAATATCTTTATCCATTACCTGAAGATCTGTATTCCCCTGTTTCAGGATAACTTCACAAAAAGCTGAACCATCATTAGTATATTTAATATCGCCCTGCTGCAGCCAAATATAGTTTTCTGCTGCCAAAGCACTGCTGCAAACCGTTATAAAAATACCCATGATCAAAAGAATACAGCAAAACAAGCCCTGCTGTCCGTCACACAAGCTAACCTTCTTTACCATCTGCTCACCAACTTTTAAAATTTATCATTTTGAAGTATTATCACTGCGTTCTTCTAATTCGCCTTCCATTGATAAATACAATTTTTGCAGTTCGGCTTTCGTTTCAGGCTTAGCAGCCCACAAATTTCTTTGCTCTGCTTCAAGTAAAACTGCAGCAATCCTCTGCAGCGCCCAGGGATTAACTTCGTTAAACCAGTCCTGCATATCCTTGTCCAACGCATATTTTTCAGCAAACTTTTCGTACATCCAGTCTTCCATAACAGCGCTGGTGGCATCCCATTGGAAGCAATGATCTACATATGTTGCCAGATCACCTGCGCCTTTATAGCCAAATTCTTTCATACCATTGATGTATTTTGGATTTATTGCCTCACCTCTGAATAGTCTTTTTACTTCCTCATCCAGAGTCCGAATAACCACGTGCTGTCTGTCAGAACTATCGCTGCAGTAATTTTTAGGCATCTCACCTTTGATACTTCTTACAGCGGCGATCATGCCGCCACGATACGCATTATAATCGTCAGAATTAAGTAAATTCGATTCTCTGTTATCAATATTACTTAATGTTATTTCCAGCTTGGACATTCTTTGAGTAAAAAGATCGGGACGATAGTCGCCTTTTTCTCCTTCACCGTAAACATGTCCGCCCCAACGCACATACACCTGAGCAATATCGTCAATATTTTCCCAATTACGTGCTGCCAAAAGCGCGCTTACACCAGCGCCATGTGCCCCCGGCGGATCACCAAAAAGCCTGTAGGATGCCTGTTTCCATGCTCTTTCCGCATCAACACCTTCACTTTCAAGTCTTTGAGACTCTTCAACAATATGCTTACGAACAAAATTATCTTCAAAACTTTCGTCTAATTCGGCTACCATTTTTACAGCTTTATCCAGCCAGCAAACAGCGCCTGGCAAAGTGTCTCTAAACAGACTGCTTATTCTTCCTGTAATATCGACACGTGGGCGCTGCAGTTCCTGCAGTGGTATTACTTCTATATCAATAACTTTCAGGCTGCCTTTTTGCCAAACAGGCCGTACGCCCATCAAAGCCATGAATTCAGCCATACATTGTCCGTGCGAACGCATATTATAGGTTGCCCATAACAAAATTCCTACGCTTTCAGGATAACGGCCTTCTTCACTTATAAATTTATTAATAACATCTTCCGCCATTTGTGAGCCTATTTTCCAGGCCACTGGCGTAGGCAAAAGCTGCGGGTCTACGCCATAAAAATTCCTTCCCGTCGGCAGAATATCGCCCCCACCGCTGGTTGGAGCTCCGGCTGCACTTGGCTCAATATATTCTGCAGCAAGCGCGCGCCAAAAATTACTGCGTTCTAATGTCGTAAGCTGCAAATTAGGATACAGCCTGTCACAAATATAGCCGGCAACCAGCAGCAGCTCTTGTCTGGACTCATCAGAAAGGACTTTCACAAAAGCCAGATCAGCGATCTGTTTTTCTGATACTACAAATCCATTTTCAGACAAAGTTCTGATCAAGGTCAGACATTCTTTGTTTACTGTATCAAGTAATACACCATAACTTTTGCTGCCGTCCGGAAGCAGCCTGCTGCTGTTGTCCATCAGATCATAATAATCATATCCATAAGCAGCTGCCAAAACTTTCGGTAATGAAGGTATACTTCCGTTTTCTAATTTTGTCAGTGCAAAAAGATATTCTATCAATTTTTCTCCCGCAGGAGGGTTTCCCAATATATGCAATCCCGTTGTCATCTGCATATTTTTTAAGTCGGTAAGATATGTGTGTAGTCTTCCTACATACCCATCAAAATCAGCAAATTCACTTTCCTTCACTTCATCATTCAGGTCTGCGTCAGCCGCTTTTTCTCTTATTTGCAGCATAACTTCTGTGAGGTCAGCATCTCTATCCTGTTTAAAATGGCCATATTCTTCCAAAGCCTTTTCCAGTTCAGCCAATTCTCCGTAAACGCCCGCTAAACTTAAAGGAGCAGATAAATAACTGATCAGGCAGGCTGCACTGCGTCTTTTGGCCTGTATCCCTTCGCCAATATCGACAATCCAATAGGGATAGATATTAGGCAGGTCACCAGTGCAAATATCCGGATAACATTCATTGGATAAAGCTGTCCCTTTGCCTGGCAGCCACTCCAAAGAGCCATGCGTACCTACATGGACCATAGCATCAGCGCCCCAAATATCACGCAGCCAGCTGTAAAACGCAAGATAGTGATGTGTAGGCGCACAATCTGGAGAATGATAAATTTTATCAGGATCTTCACCAAAACCTCGCGGCGGTTGTACGGTAATAAAAATATTGCCATTTAAAGTTCCTGGCACCAGTAGAAAATCATCATATTTGAAAACATCACCCGGTGCAGGGCCCCAGTCAAGTTCCAAACGCTTCTGAACTTTTTCTGGCAGAGTTTGATAAAATTTCTGATATTCTGCTGATGTCATTTTGCCGTCGGCATTTTTTATCAGGCTGTCATTCATAAAATTACGGTCATTAGTGGCGTGTTCGATAAGTTCATTAATAAATTCCTGCCTGTCTGCCGGCAGGCGATCAACTTTGTATCCCTGGTCTTTTAAATCCTGCAGAAACAGTCTTATACTTTCGATAGAGTCAATTGCACAGGCACTGCCGATATTGGAATTTGTCGGTGGGTTATTATGAAAAACGATCGCAATCTTTTTATCATAATTTCTCTTGCGTTTTAAAACAGCCAGCTTTTTGGCTTTTCTGATCAGCATCTTCATCCGTTCCGGTATAACCTGTGTCAGCTGCCTGCCTGCGTCATCTCTTTCGTTAGTTGTTACAGGAGTTCCATGAATAATGCCGTCAAACTCAGGCAAGCTAACGCTATATGATATTTCCATAGCGCTCATTCCATCAAAATTTTCGTACCATTCCTGATATGTGCGGTATAAAGTATAGGCTTGTAAGACAGAAATATTCATTTTTTCTAAATCGTCAAGCGCACAGGCTCGAATGGTAAATAATGAAAACTTGATAGTATTGATAAAGACATCGGCAACAGCCTGCCCCGCCTGAAGCAAATATCTGTTCATTGCACCTTTGAAACCTTCACACCCGTTGTCACTGTCTGGAGCGCTTGTGGAAAAAAAGCATAAAGGATTACAATGCTGAGCTTCTATTTCTTTTATAATCGCATCGGCAAAAACAGTATTATTCCACAACCAGTCATTTCTGTAAAAAACAACCGCTATCGTTGGCTGCTCTGCTTTAAAGAACTCTTTTTTATATTCTTTAAGATCTGTATAAATTTTGTCTGCAGCAGGATGATAAATACCATCCCAGGGCAAATTAACAGGCGGTTTTGCGATTTTCTCAGCTCCAGTCTGATTCTGGCTGAGCCATAGCCATAAATTACACCAGTTTTGCAAACCGCCATAAACATAATATTGCTTAACGATTTGTATTTCAGGTTCTGTAAAAACAGCCTGCAGCACATCTTCCGGATTACCGCTCATCAAATAAAGATGTTTTATCTGCCGTTTCTGTAAAAAAGCTGAGGATTCTGATAAAAACTTTGTATTTAACCCGGTGCCCATCCACGGGAAAATTATCACATCAAAATCAGTAAAAGTTTTTTCCCACGCCTTTTCCCAGGAAGCATCGCTTTGCAGATAGCAAACCTGCCCCTTTAGGCTCTCAGGATACTGTTCCTGCACTTTCTCCAAAGCATCCTGCAACAATGCCGCTGTTTGTTCCATATTGGTGACAAATAAAATTTTTTTCATACTGTTCTCCACCATGATCCAAGTTTTTATTTACGCAAAAGCTTCTGCTGCATTTTAACTAACCCCGATAATTCAGCAAGATTATCGTAAAACAATTCATGCACTAAATAATCAGGTTGCAAACAATCGATTAATTTTTTTAACCCAGCTTCTTTAAAGATGCGATGCTGGTCAATACTTGTTATGTGTTTCATAATAGTCATCATTGAAGTGTCAGTATGCCGCTTTTCCAAACTTTGCTTTTGATAGGCACCTGACAGTGAACAACTCAAATGTGTGCCTTTAATATAATTTTTATACATACCTAAGTTTTCAACTGTTTTACAGATGAACTCAATACCGTCATTTTCATTCTTTAAAGCAGTATTAGTATTCAGTAAATGCCCTGTATCAAGCATGATACCCACAGCATGTTTTTTTACTCCACAAAATAGCCGATCTACTATTTCAGGCCTGACAAGTCTTAAGCCAGGCCACCATAAATTTTCAAATAAAACTACGACGTTTTCCGGGATCACATCACAAACTGAATTAAACACTTCGATCGTAGCATCAATGACCTGCTCGTCAGTATAACGAAAATCAAAAGTAAAAATCTCTTTTAAATCACAATGACTGACATGCCAGACCAAATATTCCGGCTTAACGGCCAGGCTTGCTTTAATATTATTACGAATTGCCTGCAGCCACTGCGTCTGATCAGCAGCATCAAAATAATACTTTTTAATTTCTTCTGCATCTTGAAAATTTTTTTGTAAATTTTTCTCATCACCATACCAAAAATCTAACCAGTAGGGCCAATATTTTAAATGTACACCAAAACTGTTCTCAGTATAATCAACCTGATAGGGGTGCTGCTGATAAACATAGAGTTCAATCCCGTCAAGATCGTTATCCTGTAAATACGCATCCATATTCCCTGGATAGTCCCCGATCTCCTGTTCATATCCGTGTACAGGGCAATAATTTATGAGCTGTTTCAAATCATTTCCTTCTCTCAATTAATTTCAACTACTGAAATATGGCAATTTTCAGGTTGCGCAAACACTTCTCCATAAGCAGCACGGGCTACTTCCTGGACTCCAAATACTATATCCTGAGAAGAATTATAGATATATCCTTCGCGCGGATAAAAAAGGTGCTTTTCTTTAACCGCTGTTAATGTCTGCAACGCCGGATCTTCTAAAAACTCCTGATTGTATTTATCAATATCAAAGGTCTGATGATCGTTATACACCGGCATGATCAAAACATCCGGATTGACCGATACCAGCATTTCCTTTGTCAGCGGCTGACCATTATGCAAACCAGCTGCAGAGAGGCCATTTATAACACCGGCATACCGGCAAATATCATCAAAGGTGCAGCCCTTGCCGCCATAAGATGTCATTAATGAAATCAAAACGACTTTTTTGCGTTGTTCCGGGCTTATCTGCTCTACTTTAGCTTTAAGCTCTGAGAGTTTCTCATCCATCCTGGCTATCATTTGTGCACCCTTTGCTTCCTCATGCAGGCATTTGGCGATCAGTATGATATTGTTCTTGACATCTTCAATACTTTTAGGACCGTTGACAACGACTACTTTAATTCCCAGCTCACGCAGATTATCAACCATTTCTGCTTTGCCCCAGTTATAAATAAAAACCACATCAGGTTTTAAAGATAAAACTTCCTCTGCCGAGGGATTTTTTATTTTCCGCTTTATTTTTTGTGCTTTTTCTACAATATTGGAACTTACAGGATCATCTGATAACGCACTGACGGCTACCAGTTTCTCTTCCGGCAGCATGCCCAAAACGATACCGTCCAGCCCCATTGCTGAAGTCAATATTCTTTCCGGCTTATGCTCAAAGCGCACTACTGTACCCTGATCATCAACTACCTCATAGGCTGTATTGCTCTCGTCTTTTACGGCTTCGCTGCCGCAGCCGCACACCAAAATAACTGCCAGTAGCAGTATTGACAGCACATATTTATTTACAGAACCGTTTTTCATCACAGTCAAGCCCTGCCCAGTTTATTTGTAACAATATCTACAAACAATTCACTCCAGCTTCTCATCATCGCTTCTACCGAAACATCTGTTAATACAACAGCTTCACTGTTGTACTCTGTAGCAATAGTTGCCAAAATTTTCTCAGCGGCTTCCATTACTTCATTTTTATCAAGCAAGTCCCATAAGAACTGATCCAGTAAATGTATATATAAAGATGTATATGTAAGCATCAGCGGTTCAACAGCCAGAGATTCAGCAGCTTCTAAAAATTCAGGTTTCAATACCCCTGATACTGACTGCTGCTGATATAAGTCCCAGATACTTTGAGTCGTAACTTTAAATCTTTTCAGCCGTTTAAAAACATTATGCTGCGTTTTAGGGTTCAGACCAGACTGTTTAGACAGTGCTTTTTTCACTGCTTTTGTAACCGTTTTCCCAATCAGCTCACCCAGTTTGGAATGTTTGCCTGCACCTTCCAGATAAAGTTCGGATTCTGTATTGGCAACAATGATAGTTTGATCAGTTCCCGATCCTGTTGCCAGTCCTGTTGAATAGTTGCTTCCGGCCAGCAGTTCCTGAATAGCGGCCGTTTTGGCTTCTGTACAGGTAACCAGTGCTCTTGCCAAAGTTCCCGGCGGCATATCGGTATCCAGCACTAAGATTATGTTGATAGTTCCCAGTTTATTCGGTTTTTCCAGCGGTTTATAATAGTCGGAAGGATCGCCTACTCGTCCACCATTGGTTTCAATGCCGCCGGTAACAATAGCCGTTACAGTCAGTTCTTCGTAGTTCAACGATTCGATTGCTACATTTTCCATATCTGCAGCAGTTCCCATTCCAGTGACAAGATCCGGCTCTAATCCTATACGTTCAGCCAATATCTGCATATGCTCGGTATAAGTATCAGCTAACATCTCGCACGGCATACCTGATCCAACCTTACCGTCATGATTAAATACGGCCTTATAATTTTCGTGATACCCACCATTAAAAACAGATGTACTAAGTACTTTTCGTGCACCTTTAAAAAATACTACAATACTTTTCTCATAACGATATGCTATATCACCTGTCGATATGGTATATAATTTCATTTTAACAACTCCCATAAAAAAAGTGTCTTCCTGCACAGGCAGGAAGACACTAATGTTTTAGATTCCGATTATCTCGGTCATTAATCTCAATCCTATCGCTCGTAGGGTACCAAGAGATTTAAAACGGTTGTCTCCTGGGATTTATACCCAGCGACGGGATCGCGGCTTAACGCACTTCTGACAACCAGACTATGAACTTTTAATGATGGCCGCAACCGCCGGTTGCTTCGCCAGCCATAATTTTTCTGTATAATTCATGTGCTTCTTCACTGCTTTTACCAGCAGCTAAAGCTTTTTGAGCATGGATAACAGCGCTGCGATACTTAGCGTGAGGTCCATCAGCAGGTAATTTCTCTACATCTTTGATATCAAACTCCATTACTTTTTTGAAAATAGCATGGATTTCTTCCGTAGATTTACCTGCAGCCTTAGCCGCTTCGACATGCTTCATCGCGCTTTCATAGCGATGTTTAGCATGCGGGGTATTGGGTAATTCATATTTAGGATGTTCTTTACAAGTCATTTCAATCACCTCTTAAAAAATTCTTACTAGATTGTATTATTATATTAGACTATATACCAGCCATATAGTCAAGCAATTTATAAATTTTATTTATCGCCGCGTTCTTCCAATTCACCTTCCATTGACAAAAACAATTCCTGCAAAGCCTCTTTGGTTTCAATTTTCGCATTCCATAATCCACGCTGCTCAGCTTCAAGCAGTACCTCTGTAATTCTATGCAGAGCCCAGGGATTTACTTCCTGCATCCATTTTTGCATTTCCGGATCAAGAGCGTACTTCTCGGCATACTTTTCATACATCCAGTCTTCCATTATTTCGCTGGTAGCATCCCACTGATAACTTACCGCCACATACGTTGCTAAATCACCAGCACCTTTATATCCATGTTTTTTCATCCCCTGGATATACTTTGGATTCATAGCCTCGCCTCTGAACCAACGCTTCAGTTCTTCGGTTAGGCTTCGCAGCTGTACCTTATTCCGGTCCGAACTGTCACTGACATAATTACGCGGCATACTGCCTTTGTAACTGCGAACTGCAGCAATCATACCGCCGCGATAATTATTATAGTCATCGCCACTGAGCATTGAAGACTCTCTGTGATCAACATTTTGTACGGTTACGTCAATTTGTGACATTCGCTTTTTAAAAGTATCAGGAAGGTAATTTCCCTCTGAACCATCACCATAAGCATGCGCACCCCAACGAGTATACACAGCTGCAAGATCATCTACCGTTTCCCAGTTTTTAGCTTCCAGAACATCGCCTGTTCCTGCACCATGTGCGCCTGGTGGATCGCCAAAAATGCGGAAAGAAGCCTGCCGCCATGCGTTTTTTCTTTCAACACCATTTGCTTCAAGCTCACCAACTTCTTCCAAAACATGCTTACGAATGAAATTCATATCCAACGGTTCGTCCAAAGCAGCAACCATTTGTACCGCATCGTCCATCCATGTAACAGAGGCCGGCATACTGTCTCTAAACAATCCGCTTATTCTACCTGTCACATCTATACGAGGACGTTTCAATTCTTCCAAAGGAATTATTTCCAAACCTATAACACGTAGGCTTCCGGGTTGCCAAACAGGTTTTAGACCCATAAGATATAAAAATTCTGCTACGCACTGCCCATGGTTACGTAAATTACTGGTAGCCCAAAGTATGATACCAACGCTTTCTGGATAGTGGCCTTCTTCGTTAATAAAACGATTGATAACATCATCAGCCATTTGCTTTCCTATTTCCCATGCCACTTTAGTAGGAAGCGTACGCGGATCAACACTGTAAAAATTCCGTCCCGTAGGCAATAGATCGGCACCGCCACTTGTAGGTGCCCCTGACGGACAGGGATCAATATAATATCCATCCAACGCACGTAACGTATTTTCCTGCTCCAATGTAGTTTTCAGTAAACCAGGAGCGATACTTGTACAAATATATTTTACGACATTGATAAATTTATCACGCATCTCACCTTGCAGCTTAGCAGTCCATTGCAAATCAAAAACTGTATCTAAGAAACTTACATCGAAATCGTGTGACTGCAATAACACTATCACTTCTGTAGCTTCTGCCCTGATCTCATCAAGCAGCATACCATAGGTTTTACTGCCGTCAGGCAGCATATTGCCACTGTTTTCCAATAAATCATAATATTCGTAACCATGCATTTCGGCCAATGTTTTAGTAAGTGATGGTACTTTACCATTATCCAGTTTTGTAAGAGCAAGCAGATATTCCGTCAGTTCTTCATCCTGTGGCGGTATTCCCAAAGTATGCAGGCCAATACTCATCTGCATATTTTTGATGTCTGTCATGTAAACATGCAGTTTACCCACATAATCATCAAAATCTAAGCTTTCACTTTCTGGAACATCTTCATCCAGATTACATTCAGAAGCTTTGCTGCGTATCATATCCTGAATAGAATCAAGATTAGATTTGGCGTTATCATCATTTTTAAAATGACAATATTCTTCTAAAAGCTGTTCCAGTTCCGCAAGTTCTTCATAAGTCCCAGAAATGCTCATCGGCGCAGACAAATAGCTTATCAAACATGCAGCACTACGTCTTTTCGCTTGAATCCCTTCCCCAACGCAAGTAATCCAATATGGGTAAACATTAGGAATATCACCTGTAGCAATGTCCGAATAACAGGCACCTGACATCGCATTACCTTTACCTGGGAGCCATTCAAGATTACCATGAGTACCAACATGCATCATCGCATCGGCTCCCCAAACATCACGCAACCAGTGATAAAAACCCAAATAATGATGTGTTGGCGCACAATCCGGTGAATGGTAAATTTTACCGGGATCGTCACCAAAGCCGCGAGGAGGCTGTACTGTAATAAAAATATTTCCGTTTAACATTCCCGGAACAATCAGGACATCTTCATACCTGAACACATCGCCCGGCGCGGCTCCCCAATCGCGCAGCAACTGTTCCTGAGTTTTAGCAGGCAATTTTGCAAAAAACTTTTTATAATTTGCTTCACTTAATTTACCATCTGCATCACGCAACAGCTGCTCCGAAATAAATCTTCTGTCATTAGTAGCATGCGCTGTAACGTCCTCAATAAATTCCTGGCTGTTAGCAGGTATTCGGTCAACTCTATAACCATGTTTCTGCATTTCTTCTAAAAGCAGTCTGATACTTTCCAAAGAATCTAAGCAAGCAGCGCTGCCAATATTTGAATTAGTTGGCGGATAATTATGAAAAACTATAGCTATTCTTTTATCTTTATTATCCTTATGTCGCAGCATCGCCCATTTTTTAGCCTTCCGGGCCAGCATATCAATACGATCAAACAGAGGTTTGCGATAATGTGCGCCGTCGTCCCTTTCTTCATTGGTAGAAACCGGTACTGAATGGATGATGCCGTCAAATTCTGGCATGGCAACAGCATACGACACTTCGTTCGCTGTCAGTCCAACCATGTTCTTTTCCCACCATTTAAAATCCATATAAACGTTGTAAACCTGCAGCACAGGAACTCCCAAACTCTGGATATCCTGAAGTTCCAAAAATCCTGTAACCGTAAGAGAGAATACAAATGGATTGATAAGGACATCAATAACAGGTTTATCTGCCTCATAAAAATACTGCTGTAACGAATCACTTAATTTTACAGCACCAGTCTGCGCATTCCCCATCGTAGTCGTAAATACTGCAATAATATTACAATCATGCTGTTCAACAGCCCTTATTATGGCCTCTTCATAAGCAAGTTTATTCCACAGCCAATCTTCACGCGAAAAAATAAAACCAACAGTAGGTTTATCTGCTGAATAATGCTGCTTTTGGTATTCTGACAAAGATGTGAAGATATTTTTTGATTCCGGATGATAAATTCCGTTCCATGGCATCTGCTGTGGCTGTTCATATTTGACCTCAAAACCACAAAAACAAGCTGACAGCCACAAACAGAGATTTTTGTAATTTTGCAGTCCGCCACAGGCAAAGTATTGCTGAATACTTTCTTTGCATCCCGCTTCGACACCATATTCCAACAGATCATCGCCGGGATCTATGATGTTGAAAAGATGAGTAATTTTTCGCTGCTGCATATAAGCAGATGCCTTTTTTAAAAAATCACAGCTTAGTCCCGTTCCCATCCAGGTAAACAGAACAAAAGCCGAATCGTTGATCAATTTTTGCCAACGATCTGTCCACAATTCGCTGTCGTTGACCTGAATAACTTCAAAAAGATTTGTTAATTCTGCAATATCTGCCGAATTAACAGCTTCCAGCATACCAACTTTGTGGGGTTCCATGTTGGTAACAAAAACTATTTTCTTCATGATACTCCTCCTAAACTCAATTTTATTTAAAAACTTCAGGATAAACAGCTTTAGCTAAAATCTCAATACTATCGGCAACATACGGTGAAACGCAATACAGACATCTTCCAGGCACCTGATGCACTTTTTTATTTTTCACAGCTGTAACCGTCTGCAACGATTCGTCATTCAAAATTTCTTTCATGCTCTGAACCTTCAGAATTCCAGGAGCATCCCAACTAGGAACGATGATAACATCAGGGTTTTCCTTAATTATTATTTCTTTAGAAATAGTAGTACTGTCATCAGTCTTTAAATCCTGCAAACAGTTCTTTATACGTGCATACTTACACATATCGTCATAAATAGAACCTTTAGCGCCAAAAGCACCTTTACCGGTAATAGCGATAACACTCCTGTTTGTATTTCCTGCAATACCTGAAACTTTTTTCTGCACAGCTTCTATTTTGTCATCAAAGTTTTTAATAACCTGCTCGCCGCGTTCGGCTTCGCCCACTATAAACGCAACCTCACGAATAGTCTTTTTTACATCCGCTACAGTATATGGAGTTTTATAAACATAAACATTGATACCCATTTCCCTCAAAGTATCAAGAATATTCAACCCCCACCAATCAGCAATCAGAAACAGATCAGGTTTAAGTGCTAAAATAGCTTCCGCACTGTTGCCTTTTATTTTATTTTTCACCTGTATGCTGCGTTCAGAAATATGAGAGATGCCGCTGTCATCAGAAAGATAAGTCAATGCAGCGATCCTTTCCGGTGCAACTATATCCATTAATATTTCATCTGTGCCTAAAGTCAAAGAAACTATCCGCTGCGGCTTAACAGGCAAAGTTACTTTGTTGCCGGCACTGTCAGTAACAGTATGTTTTTTGCTGACTGACATTTTTTTATCGTCAACAAGACTCTGACAGCCGCTCAGCGTAATACAAATAAATATCAGGCTCAATATAAAAATTCCTAACTTTTTGAACATCGTTTCACTTCCTCATTCAGTAAAGCTAAATAAACCTGCTCCCAGTTTCTGACGAACGGCCTGATTTCTTCATGCTGTTCTAACTGTTTAAAACGCAAATCACCGGCTATTTTTTTCAGCAGCAAACTGCCGCCCGAATCTATTTCCTGCTGTGATAGCAGCCCCCAATCATACTGATCCAGTAAATGTGCATACAAACTGGTCAACGTTAATATTTCACCATTCAAGTTTAAGTTATACAGGGCCTGTTCAAAATTTTTATCACTTAATTTTTCATCATAATTTGTCCTGTAATCCTCCATAAGCCTGTTACAGCTCATACCAAAACGTTCCATGCGCCGTATAGCATCATGCATCTTCTTGCCATCAAAACCATTTTGTTTATATAAAGCTTCTTTTACAGCTGCTTTGACGACCTGCCCTAATAATTCACCGGGCTTAGTATGTTTACCGCAGTCGGTTATCATCAATTTGGCTTGCGGATCACTGATAGCCAAAATCTGGTCTGTGCCTGTACCTGTAGCCAATCCGCTCGAATAACGGCTGCCTAAAAGCAATTCCTGAAGTGCCGCTGTTTTAGCCTCCGTTGCTGTAACCAAAGCTCTTGCTAAAACACCTGAAGGCATATCGCAATTAAAATACAGCATGATATTTATCGTACCCGGCCGCGGCATTTTCTCTTTGGCTATGGCATTATAAACAGCTTTGTCACCAACACGGCCTGGATTGCCCTCCGCTCCCGCAGTAACTACTGCTGTAACTCTGATACCTTCGTGTGCAGCTTGTTTGATTGCAACATTTTTCATAGGGACACCAGTTCCCATAGTGCTTACTTTATCCGCATCAAACCCTAATTTTTTGCACAATCTGTTCATATTGGTAAAATAACCATCTATCGTCATCGCTTCCTGCTCTTTTGCAGGATGATGATTGAGTACTGCCTGCAGGTCATTGCGCCAACCACCATTAAATAATGAACTGCTGAGAACATCTCTTTTATCTAAAAAATCAATAACAACAGTATCTTCTATTCGGTAAATAACATCGCCGTTTTCAAATTTTAATAAAACTTCTTTTTCCATTGCCAAGCCCTCACTGACAGTACCTGAAAATAACAACGTCAATATACATAAAATGAAAAAATGATTCATAAGCATCCATCCAATTTAATAATTTCAAAATTTTTGGACGATACTCTCTTGCTTTGCTTATCAAAATCGACAAATAGTACTGCTTCATCGCCGCTATAAGTACAAACAATTTCACCATCTTGAACAACTGCGCTCTCTGCTTTACGGCAATCCATACCATTATTGCCTGTTTGATTAGAAAGCAGCAGCGGTATCCCCCCTGCAGACTTTGAACAGCGTTTCCATGCCTCCCGCGGTGGTCCTCCATGATTACTGTCAGGCCAGGCGGCAATGGATACCATAAGTTCTGCTCCAAGATTTGCTAAAAGCTCGCCATGCTCTGCAAACCATGTATCAGCACATACCAGCAATCCTGTTTGCACTTCATCAAAATAATGTACTTTAAAACCGTTGCCGGGCTCAGCCCAATTTTCTGTGATCCATTTAACAACTTTAACTTTATTGTGCTTGGCGGTCACCTTTCCCTTTTGATCAATAACTACACAGCTATTGTGAGGCGCAGTATTATCTTCCTGTTCCCCGCAGCCTAAAAACAAACGTACCCCCAAATTTACAGTTGCTTCCTTAAATGGGTTATAAACACCATTAGTAGTGGAAGCAAGCACATACTTTTTCTCGCTTTTTACCATAAAATACCCTTGCAGTGCCATTTCAGGCGTCAAAATCCATTCTGCACCAACAGCAGCAGCAATCTTCATGCCATGCAAGATTTTCTCTGTATTCGCACTTTGCGGGCCGCCACAGAAATCAAAATGTAGAAATGCTATTTTCATAATTGACTCCAAATTAGTAAAATTGCGGCAGCACAGGTAAACCACATGCCACCGCTGATGAAAGGAAGCTATGTTAGAACGAATACTCTACGCCGACTAAGACATTTCGGCCTGGTTGTGAGTACCAACCAACTCCACCAGGATGACGCATATCATAAGTCATATCCGTATACATTCTGTCGAAAATATTATTTGCTTTCAAGAAAATATTCATCCCCTTTACCGGCTTATAATTCAACGCAGCATCCATTGTCCAGATATTTTTAAAAGAATCAGCCACATCATTTTCGTATTTTTTATTACCAGTACGATCCACTATACCTTTTACAGTCACAATTCCATTGAATTTACTATTTTCGTAATTAAGTGATAAATCATATTGCCCTTTTGGAATGTAACCATTGCGGTTAGCATTAGAATCAGAATTTGTAGGTGCAATATAAGTATGAGTATAAGCCAATGTAACACTTAAATTTTTATCAAATAATTTTGTTAACTGCACGTCCCAACCTTTAATCCGTTCCGCTCCAGCATTGTAGTATTTCCATGTGTCACTATTAAACCCAATAAGGTTGTCTGAATCTGTCTGATAATAATGAGCTGCAAAAGTAGTTTTATTATCAATTCTGGTATTGAAACCAATCTCTTTGGTTTCCCCTTCTTCTGGATTCAATTTTCCACTGCCATAAAATGGATTATATAATTCATATAAATATGGGGCTCGGAAAAACTCCTTATATGATACATACATTGTAGTAATATCATTAAAATCATAAGAAATAACGCCACTGGCTGTAGTTTTATTTCCATATTCGGAATGTTTAGATAAACGTACACCAGGTGTAACAGTGAAAGCACCGAACTTCATTTTATCTTCAATAAAAAAAGCCTTATTATCTACGGTACCAGTCATATTCGGTGTATATTGATCCTGATACTTATTCATAGCATCCTTATAATAATCATAACCACCAACAATAGTGTGATTACCGTCTGCATAAGTCAACTGATCAGAAAAACCCCATGTTTTTTCACGCATCAGCCACAATGTTGCCGGATGATTAGTATCATCATCTAAATCTGAAGTACGTGAAAAAAATGACAAATTATTATTCAATTTATCATTAAATTTATAATTAAATGCCACTGCATATTTCGTATTATTTTTACTTCCATCAGTCATACCACCAGTGAAAATGGTCGGTCCCATCATATCAGAAGAAGTCTCAGGACGCCCATAGTCTAATTTATATTTGGAATAGCTAAAATTAATATCTGCTTTATCACCGAATTTCTGACCAATTTTTACGCCATAACTCTCGCTGTCAATCATATTGCGCGTATAATTTCCATGTCCATCTTTATAGTCTTTCATTTTGTCCTTTTGTGCATTAACAGTCCAATATAATCCAGCTTTAGTCATGCCCTGATTATAAAAATTATAAGTTCGCTTTCCATAACTGCCTACAACTGCGGAAATTTTACTACGGCTTACTCCCGTATCAGGTTTACGAGTAATAATATTGATAACACCACCAACTGCATCTGAACCATAAAGAGTGGACGCAGACCCTTTTAAAACTTCAATTCTCTCGATATTATCCATATTGCTTATTTCTGAAGGCTGAAACACACTAAATGTCGATCCATTGGTGTTTGCACGCATACCATCAACTAAAACCAGCACATGACTAGTACCATTTATATACAAATAATCTGCTGAATAATTAGCACCAGTTGCGCTATAGTTCTGAATGCTCACCCCGGGAACACTGCGCAGTGCATCACTAACCGTTTGATAATGCTTATCTTCTATTTCCTTACGTGAAACAACATTAACGTTAGCATTAGAGTCAAAATTTGACTGCTCGATTCTTCCGGCAGTTACAACAATCTGATCTAAATTAAACTCACTTATTTTCCCTTCTTCAGCATGTACTGCTGTACCCCCCCAGATGACATTACCACTTACCAGTAAAGTCATCAAAATTTTGTTGCTTAAACTTTTCTTCACAATTCATCAATTCCTTTCCTAAACAACTTTTTTATCTGTCAAAAAATGCTTCACCCTTTTCTTTCAGGCCGTAAAACATTTTTGCCAAAACAAAAGAAAAAACCTTCTGTCACTGCGACAAAGGTTTAAGGAAAAAGGAAAAGAACTGACAAGTAAACACGTACTTTTCCTATATTTCCACCTATCTCTCGCAGGGAAATACAAATTATTTTAACAGGCAGTTCTTCTGACTCTGGTTCATTGCTTACCTTGCCTTCCCAAGAATTTCTTCTCAGTGACATATTAAGGTTCACTCCCCATTACAGCGGCGGGACCATACCGGATTTACACCGGTTTCTCTATTAACTCTTGACAAGAGACCCGTTAAAGTATTTAATTGTATATAGAAGTATAATTTAAAAATAATTTATTACTAACTGTGATTAAGGCTAAACTATATACCTATAGTAGAGTCAATAGAAATTTTAAGGGGTTTTAAGTAATGGCAGAAAAAATATCAGAAAACTATTTTACTATCGGTGAATTCGCTGGTCTTTTTGGTGTTTCCAAACAAACGTTATTTTATTACGAACGCAATAAAATCCTTATACCTGCTTTGATAGAAGAAAACGGTTATCGTTATTACGCTTTGGAACAATATTTTATTTTTGATATTATTATTAATCTACGTAAACTTGGTGTTCCATTAAAAAAAATAACAAGTTACATACAAAATCGTAATATTGATGATCTGCAAAACCTTTTTTCTAGTAAGCAAAATGAATATAAACTACAAATAGATATTATGAGTCGTAATATACTCAATTTACAAACAAAAATAAATCGCCTTGAAAAAGTAAAAAAAATAAAAACTGACAGAATAACTTTAGAAGAACATGAAAAAGAATATATAGTTGTCAGCAAATTTACTGACCTTAATTCTTCGATGAAAGAAAAAATAAAGCTTGTAGCCAAACATAATTATCCATTTGCTGTAAGTGAAATTTTAAATGAATATTTAATGGGTTATATCCTTCCTTATGAAAAATTGAAAGCAGGCTTATTATCAGATATAACCTCAATTTTTACCACGGTTTCTCACCCCGATGAATACAATGACGTAAAAATAAAACCGGAAGGTCTTTACGCTTCTATTTTTACACCTAATGGTTATCATGTAAATTACAAACATACAATAAAAAAACTTTTTGACTTTATTGAGTTGAATTCTTTAGAAATAGTTGGTGATTTATATATAGAACAATTACGTAATTATTGGTCTACAGAGTCATCTCAGCAATATGTAACTAAAATAATGATTCCCGTAGATTATAAATAAAAATACAGCTCAGACTAAAAAAAGTTCTGAGCTGTATTTTTTATTTTACTTTGGCAGCATCCAATACCTGTTGAAAAATTTTATGTGCTTCTTCGGAAGAACGGCCTTCTGCCAGTGCGGCTTTTGCATGCTCTACAGCCATTTTATAGGTTTTATGTGCAGCGTCATCAGGTAAATTATCAATATCGTAATTCATTATCTGATTGAACATAGCATGAATCTCTTCTGCAGATTTTCCTGCTGCTTTAGCCGCTTCTACGTGTTTCATCGCCATTTTGTAACGATATTCTGCATGAGGTGTTTTCGGCAATTCATATTTGGGGTGTGTCATAGTATATCTCTCCTTTGGTATATGATTTCAGGTTTCCCTGTCTTCATCATATGTCATATACCTATAGTAGAGTAAATACTTTGATAGAATTATTTTTTTATTTGTGCTATCGACACTCTTTTTAGCGCGCACTCGCTGGGATATGGCGTTTTAACGCCGCTGCCATACCAGCGGGCAAAACAACCGCCGCCGCATAGTTTAAAATCTTCGCACTGCTTACAGAAAAACATTGAAGTCCTGATCTGTTCCTGCACTTTATTCACTAATTTATTATCCAGACCGGTTTCAACATTACCGATATAAAAATCCTTATTGCCAACCAGTGAAGAGCAGGCATAAATATCGCCTTTAGCATCAACAAAAGCAGCCTCTCCGTTCATTGCGTAACAATGGCCAAATTCATGGGAAGAATCAGCACAAAGTATTTTAACGCGTTCCTGCTGTGCAAAATATATTTTATAACCTGTTAGACGTGCTAATTGACGTGATTTTTCATAGACCTGTTCCATAGCCCTGCGCATTGCTGTTTCAGAAGGCGGCTGCAAGTCTGCTCCTCTGCCCTGACCACGCAGCAAATCAAAGCCTATCCTGCGAATATTACCTATAAAATACGCAAATTCAACTATTCCAGCCAATTCATCAACATTTTCATCTGTTACTACACAGGTAATACCAACTGCTATATTATTGCGCTTTAAAACTTCTAGGCCGTGTAAAATAGCACTGGTGGCTCCTTCTCCAGCTTTTGTCAGGCGCAGCTTGTCATTTACCTTGGGCCTGCCATCTAAACTGACGCCAATTGCAACCTTATTTTCAAATAAATATCGTGCAATTTCATCTGTCATCAAGGATCCATTTGTCTGGATCTGCAAAATTGCTGGCAAATTCTTTTGCTGGACATAAGCTACAACAGCTTTTAAACACTCAAAGTTCAGCAGCGGTTCGCCGCCGCTGAACTGAATAACAAATTTTTCTCCGCTGCCGGCCGCCAAATCCACAGCTTTAAGAGCATCATCAACTTTAAGCATACTGCTTTCATGTTCTGAAGCATAACAATACTTACAGGCAAAGTTACACTCTCCGGTAAGACTGAGAACCAGCATTTTTATTTTAGGAATGTTCATCGCTGCGTTCCTCTAATTCTCCTTCTACTGATAAATAGATCTTTTGCAATTCTGCTTTGGTTTCAGGTTTTGCCTGCCACAAACCGCGCTGCTCAGCTTCCAGCAACACTTCGGCCATGCGCTGCAGGGCCCAGGGATTAACGTCACGCAGCCATTCCTGAACTTTGGGATCAAAAGTATACTTTTCAGCATATTTTTCATACATCCAGTCTTCCATGACAGCGCTGGTAGCATCCCACTGGAAGCTGTGCGCAATATAGTTGGCCATATCGGCGGCACCTTTATAGCCGTGTTTCATCATACCTTCAATAAATTTCGGATTGATAGCTTCACTGCGGAAAATACGTTTAGCCTCTTCCTGCACACTGTGCATAACGACCTTGCTTTTATCTGTGCTGTCGCCGCAGTAAGACCGCGGGGCAGAACCTTTGATGCTGCGTACCGCGGCAATCATTCCACCATGATATGCATTATAGTCGTCAGAACTGAGCATATTCGTTTCATGGTTATCTTCGTTCTTGATCGTAACGTCTAAACTGCCCATGCGTTTACGGAATTGCTGCGGCAGAAATTTACCTTTGACTTTACCGCCATAGGCGTGAGCGCCCCAGCGCACATAAACATCGGCAATATCATCGATGCTTTCCCAATTTTTCGCTTCCAGCAAAGCCGCCACGCCAGCCCCGTAAACACCCTGCTCATCGCCAAAGATACGGAAAGACGCCTGCCGCCAGGCATCTTCTTTAGTTAAACCTTCTGCTTCTAACTCCTGACTGTCGGCCAGTAAATGTTTACGTACATAATTTTGTTCAGTATCTTCTTCAAGTTCGCCAACCAATAAAACAGCCTTATCAAGCAGATCCATGACGCTGGGCATCGTATCCCTGAATAAACCGCTGATTCTTGCGGTAACGTCGATCCGAGGTCGTTTCAATTCCATGAGTGGAATGATTTCAAGACCGATTACCCGCTGACTGCCATGCTGCCACTGAGGACGAACACCCAAAAGGTATAAAAATTCAGCGACACATTGCCCATGACTGCGCATATTGGCTCCCGACCATAACACGATGCCGACGCTTTCCGGATAACGTCCCTCTTCGCTGATATATCTTTCGATTACCTGATCGCCTAAATTTTTACCGATTTCCCAGGCAGCAGGAGTAGGCAGATTGCGCGGATCGATGCCATAAAAATTGCGGCCTGTTGGCAGCAGATCAGCACCGCCGCTGCTGGGAGCACCGGATGGCCCAGGTTCTACATACTGCCCTTCTAATCCCCGCAAAAGATTTTCCCGTTCCTGTGTAGTCAGCATCAGGTTAGGATAAATGGTATCGCAGATATAGATACAGATATTTTTAAGCCTTGACTTAAATTCGCTGCTTCCATCACGTACCCACTCAAATTTTTCCAAACCACACAGCGTTTCTGCCTCAAAGCTGTTCTCAATCAGGTAAATTATGATTTCACGGCTGCGGGCACGTAATTTGTCAATCAAGGCACCGTAAGTAATATTTAAAGGTTCGTACATCAAACCGCTGTTCTCCAGCAGGTCATAATAGTCAAAATCATACTGGCTGGCCAGTACCTGCATCAAAGAAGGTATCTCACCGTTTTCCAACCGCGTCAGCAGCAGCAGATACTCACGCAGATTTTCGTCCTGGGGCGGCTGCCCCAAAATATGCAATCCTATCCGTACCTGCATATTTTTCAGATCCGTAATATAGTTGTGCAAATCCATAACATAATCGTTGAAAGGTTTTTCTTCGTCACAAATAACTTCGTCCTGCAAATTAGCCTGCATTACTTTTTCTATAATAAGCGTTTGCAGTTTTTCCAGGTTTTCCGGCTGCGTTTTTTCAAAATGGCAATACTCATCCATCAGTTTTTCCAATTCTTCCAATTCGTCATAAACACCAGCATCCGTCATTGGCGGCGGCAGATGTTCGATCAGGCAGGCCGCGCCACGCCGTTTAGCCTGAATACCCTCACCGGTGATAGTAATAAGATAAGGGTAGATATTGGGAAGATCACCTAAAGAAACATCCGGATAGCAGGTATTATTCAATCCGGCATTTTTCCCTGGCAGCCATTCCAATGACCCGTGAGTACCAACATGCACTACGGCATCAGCCTGCCAGATGTCGCGCAGCCAGTGATAGAAGCCCAGATAATGATGCGTGGGCGCACAGAAGGGTGAATGATAGATCTTACTTGGGTCTTCTCCAAAACCACGTGGCGGCTGCACCGTAACGAAAATATTGCCGTTCATCGTTCCCGGAACAAGCAGATCTCCATCATAATTCATTACTTCTCCCGGAGCTTCGCCCCAATCTTTAAGCAGCTGTGCTTTAACGCTATCCGCCTGCCTGTCAAAAAACTTTTTATAATCAGCGCCGCTCAGTTTCTTTGCTTCTGCCAATTGCTTTTCAGTAAGCATGGCCCTGTCGTTAGTAGCATTGGCTGTCAATTCGTTAATAAACGCTTTGCCGTCATCAGGAATATTATCAACCTTATATCCCCGTTCATGCAACGCCTGCAAAACAAGTCTGATACTTTCTATAGTATCTAACCCAACTGCACTGCCGATATTGGAGTTGCGCGGCGGATAATTATGAAAAATTATCGCTACTTTTTTGTCAGCATTTTCCTTGCGCCTCAGCGCCGCCCATTTACGGGCCTTGTTCACCATCCGCACGATCCGCTCCTGGATCGGCAAATAACGTACATCGCCATTTTCCAGCAGCTTTTTATTTGCTATCGGCACTCCGTGTATAGCGCCGTCAAATTCAGGCATTGTTACGCTGATGGAAACCTCCATAGCGTTCATGCCCTCAAAATTATCGACCCAATCCTGGTAAGGTGTCAGCAGCGTATAGGCCTGCAACACTGGTACATTAAATTTTTTCAGAAAGTCTAATGTCATTGACCGCGCGCCGGTCAATGAAAATTTCATTGTATTGACAAAAACATCTATTATCGGTACACCATTTTCGCAAAAATAATCTTCAAAAATTTTGATCAGACTGGGCATCCCTAACTCTAAAACCGGCATACCGTTACTGAATACGCAAACCGCATTCATACCCTGTCGTTCTATTTCATCGATCAACGCTGTTTGATAGGTAAGGTCCCCCCATACCCATTCGTCGCGGTAGAACAAAATACCGACTGTAGGCTTGGCATTATCACAAAAGTCTTTTTTATATGCTGCCAGTTCTGTATATACCTTTGGCGATCTGGGATGATAAATAGCGCTCCAATACATCGGATCAGGCGCTTCAACATCTGTTCTATCAGTTACAATGCTGTCAGCATACAGCAATAAATTGCGATAATTTTTCATACCGCTGTATAAAGAATAGGCTTTCAATTGTTCCAGATCCGTTTTCTCTATCCCATATACCAGTTCTTCTTCTTCCGTACCTGCAGCATCGATATAATAAAGCAGCTGTTTTTGCTTAAGAAAAGGCAGCAGTTTTTTCAAAAAGGGTGTATCAATACCGGCGCCCATCCATTTAAGCAGCAAAATATCTGCATTATGAAGAAGCTTCTGCCATTCGTCATTCCAGACAGTGTCATCGGAAAGTTTGACGCAAACAGAATCCTTACTTAACAAATTTTCCTGCCGCAGCTGCTCCAAAGCAGCCTGCATCATCGCAAAACGCCTGTCAACATTACTTAAAAATACCACTTTACTCATTTTCATCCTCCACACTTGTCACTTTAAAATACCTGTTTTTGCATCCGGCGCAATAAATAAAGGAAATACGGCGTACCTAAAAGGGCCGTCATAATACCTACTCTTACTTCTGCCGGTGGGATGATGATCCGTCCCAAAGAATCACAAATGACTAAAAAAGCAGCGCCGGCCAAGGCACTGGCAGGCAGCAGTACACGATGGTCAGGCCCAACTATCATACGCATCATATGCGGCACGACAAGACCTACAAAGCCTATATTGCCACTGACGCAAACAGAGGTCGCCGTAGTCATCGCCGCAACGAACAAAAGCCCCATTCTAAAGGGCAGAACAGGCATGCCAACTGCCTTCGCTTCTGTTTCGCCAAGCACCAGGATATTGAGATGCCGCGCTAAGGCCAGCATGATCACAATACCGATGCTCACCGGTCCAATAGCCATATAGACATGCTCCCAGCGCCTGTAATCCAACCCGCCAACCATCCAGAAAAGATACTGCTGCAGTTTTTGTTCGTTCATAAAGGTCAGAAGCCCTGATGTAACAGCTCCCAAAAGCATACCTACAGCAACACCTGCCAGCAGTAAAGTCATAACTGGTATTTTGCCGTTACGCATTGCCAAAAATACCGTTAATGCTACGGCACACACCGAACCGCCAAAAGCGAAAGCCGGCATTACAAACATACTTTCTGTAGCCCAGCCTAACGCGATTGAAAGTACCGCCCCGGTTGCAGCGCCACTGGAAACGCCAATGATGCCGGGATCAGCCAACGGATTACTGAAAATACCCTGCATAACGGCCCCTGAGATGCCTAAAGCGGCGCCTACCAAAAGTCCTACGACCATTCGCGGCATTCTTATATACCAGACAACAGCCATCTGTTCCTGTGAAAAATCGTTTTTATCAACAAAAGGCAGACCGAGCTGGTAGCCAATAGCCGATAAAGTATTATGCAGCGGTATTTTTATCTGGCCGCAGGTTAACGATATTGCCGCAACGAGCAGCAAACCAATAAATAATAAGAAGATAAACTTTTTACCCGATTTGCGGTTAAACAAACTACTCATTCCCCCTTGACAAACAATTCAGGATAAACAGCCTTAGCAACAGCTTCTATACTGTCTGTAACATGTTGTGACGCAACATAACGGTAACGGTCGGAAACAAATTCCAGACGTTTGTTTTTAACAGCTTTGATATTTTTAAAAGCAGGATCGGCAGCTACCTGCTCTGCATATTTCTGCACATCATTATTAGAATCAAAATTCCAGGTCGGCAGTAAAAATACATCCGGGTTGATCGCAATAATACGTTCTTTAGACAAAGAGTTGCTGCCCTGATCCAGTCCAGCTTCTGCAGCACCATTTCTGACATGCGCGTACTGGAAAATATCGTCCAGCAAATTATCTTTACGCCCAATAGCGCCAATAAAAGAAAACGCCATTACGATTTTTTCTTTATCCTTAGGAATTGCCTGCAGCTTACTTTCAAGTTCCAAAAGCTTTTGGTCCATTGCAGCAACAAGCGCTTCTCCTCTGGCATTTTCACCAGCAGCGACAGCTACGCCCAAAACCTTTTTCCGCATAGCTGCTACTGTTTTAGGGCTGCCAGCAACATATACCGGAATTCCCATATCTTCCAGATTTTTGACCAGGGAATCGGATGTAGCAACTGAAACAAAGACCAGATCCGGTTTCAAGGCTACAATCGCTTCAGTATTTTCACCAACTTTATTACCAACTTGATCAGCCTGTTCCTGAGTTATAAAAGTTATCTCCGGGTCTCCAGCCCATTTACTGAAAGCTTTGATCCTGCCAGGATCAACAACTTCCGCTAAAATTTCATCAGTTCCGTAAGTAGCAGAGACTATTCGCATCGGCTTGCCGGAAATTTTCACCTGGCGGCCTTTATCATCTGTTACGACATATGCAGAGGAAGGATTTTCCACAGGAGTAACTGTCTGCTGCTTGCAGCCACTGGTTATAAGCAGGAAAACAGCTAATAAAACCAACAGTATTTTTTTCATAAAACGTCACTCCTAATAAGGCAGCTGCGCTTTTATTTTTAAATTCCATAACCGCTGCAGCATATGTCCGGCACCACGAATACCTGCAAACGGAGCGGCTGCCAAAAGCACCTCGTCTTGTACTGGATAAGCAATATTGCAGCACCAAAATCTTTTCCCCTCACGCAGCAAAACAGAACTTTCACTGCTGCTGCCCAGAATAAGCGTATTATCTGCCTGCTGAAGCAGCTGTTCAATTTTTTTGCTGTCTTTTTCGGCCAGTAAAATTTCATCAGCCTCTGCAGGCGCAGGTAATTTTTTGACCCTATTTTGACAGATCACGATCAGTTTTTCAGTATCTGCCCATTCTTCACGTAAGGCTTGGGCAATACAGATAGCTGTAGTTCCAGGCGCGGCAACAATAATTTTATCGAACCACAGTTCTCCCCATGTGCAGCGGGCTTCATTTACGGCAGTCAGCAATTCGATTTGCGTTTTTTCACACTCTTCCCTGATATTTTCCAGATCAGCTGGTAATGCTTCTGCTATTTTTTCCAGCCAGCGCATTGTCCCTTTCAATCCGTAAGGTATTCCCACTACGACATATGGCGTTCCGTACCGCTCCTTAAGATATTTAGCAGTCTCTAAACCCAGCTCTTCATTGATCACTATATTTAACTGCGCTGCAGGAACTTTTTGCAGTACTTCAAGTTCGCCGCCTGCTCCCGGCGTTGCAATAACTCTGTAATTTGCAATCTCCAGAATTCTTTTGATTTCATCAAGATCATTTTTTCCGTTAAAATAAGCCGTCGTACATCCTAATAAATTGACGCCTGAACGACACTTTATTTTAATATCCGGCAAGTCTAAATATTGCCACAATCTGAGACTTGCTTTACTGTAGCCTTCTGCAAAGCCACCATTCAATCCACCGCTGTCAAGGCCTACTACATGAAATGGCAGCCTGGATTTAGCCGCAATACCTTCAATATCATCACCAATCAAGCTGACACTACAGCTGTTTTCGATCAATAGAATCGATGGGTTCCTGTTATTTCTGATATATTCCAAAGCTTCTGTCAAACATTCTTCTGTTCCATAAACAACTGCGTTATTGTCCGGCTGCGAACCATGAAAGCGTTCACCCAGCCTGCAGTTAGATTTTTCAAGATGCCGCAGTGCATAGAAATAACACCACAGCGGCCCATTGACCAGAACTTCGGCATCTTTGATCCCAGTAAAAAATGCTGCGGCGCCGGTCAAGGCACAGGTATCTACTCTGCTGCAAACATTGCCCCATTCAACTGTTTCAGACATAAACGATACCTCCTTTTTCACCGCGGCGACATAAGGTTTTATAAATGCAATCCATAAATTCTATTTCTCCGCTTGTTCCTACAAGCGGCAGCATGGGCAAAAATATCTGCCTTAGTTCCTGATTATTGGTTATTTCGTGAGTCGTCAAAACCAAATCGGCTGTATCTAATAAATTCTGCCCTTCGGCCTGATTAATGATCGGAGCCTGGCATTGAGCCGTTATAGCATCGACCATCTTTTTTCTTTCCCTTGCATTATAATTATCAAATAAAACAATTGCCTCTACCTGCATTTCCAATCTGCGCAGCGTTTCCAATACTCCGCCGGGATGGAAATACATCAGCATCCTGCCAATACAAACTACGCAGCGCTTACCCTGCGTTATGTTCTTTACTTTATCAGCATAAGCAACCAGTTTAGCTCTTTCCTGTGCTACAGCTTCCTCTGCCAAAGCTTCTTTATGCAAAAAAACGCCTAAACTTCTCAGCCAGCTTACCGTATTATCCCAGCCTACCGGATAACCCTCCTGCAGATACGGGACATCGTAATCTTCCTCTAAAAGCTGTGCTATTTTGGTCAGACCAGTATATGTCTGCCCTCGCCCACCCAGAATAACGCTGAAAGACGCCGCCGTAATTTGCGGCAACTCCTTTATAGGCACGTATCCAGGAAATTGTCCAATAACCTGAATGCCAAAATAGGCCAGCAAACGTTTTACCTCCAGGGCATAGTGCCCCCAAGGACCGCCGTTATCACCTATCAGCAAAGCTGTATCAGCTATTTTAGGCTGTTTTTGTAAAAATCTTGCAGCAAGCTGCTCGGCCACAGCAAAATAACCCTGATAATATTCGCCATCCAGAAAACCATAACAGGGAACTGTAAGTACCGGAATACCGTATTTTATTTCACTTTCCCTGCCAACTGCTTCAACATCATCGCCAATAACACCGGCGACACAGGAATTGGCAATGATCAGGCACTGCGGCTGATAAGTCTTGACAACGTCATCTATGCAGGCACGTAAGCGTTCCGCACCGCCAAAAATAGAATGTTTTTCCTGAAGCAGGCTTGATACGACGGGAATAGACTTTAAATTTTCAGCAGAGCCATTTGCCAAAGCACGATACTGTGCATTAATGTCCATGCTGCGCGCCACGTGAGCACAGGCCCGCGGGCTATGAAAAATAACAGCAGCGCCGCTGCAATAGGCAGCCGCACGCCAAACACCGGGCATACTGCAGCTGCAGCTTTTAGTTTTAGACAGCATTCTTTTAGTCTTGATTGCCATAACCTGCTACTAAATCCTCCAGTTCTTCAAACGTCAAAGGTGTCGGTACTGATAATTCTTGATTTCCCCAAATATCCTGCGCCAATGTTCTGTAAACCTGAGCCTGTTCACACTCCGGTGCATATTCTATGACCGTCTGCCGGTTATTTTCGGCTTTGTTTACGATCACATTGCGGGGAATAAAGGCAATCAATTTTGTATTTAATCTTCTGGCAAATTCTGTCAGCAACGCATGTTCATTAGGCGTATTCCGGCTATTACCGATAATGCCGCCAAGTCTTACCTCGCCTCTGGCCGCAAATCTTTTAACACCTTTAGCAATATTATTCGCCGCATAAAGCGCCATCAGCTCGCCGGAAGAAACTATATAAATATCTGTTGCATAACCTTCTCTGATCGGTACGGCAAATCCGCCACAAACAACATCTCCCAAGACATCATACAAAACGAGATCTTCATCATCTAAAACCTCAAGTTCTTTCAATTTTTCCAAGGCGACGATAATACCACGCCCAGCACAGCCAACTCCAGGTTCCGGACCTCCTGCTTCAACACATTTGATGCCGTTAAAACCTGTATGTACTATCTGTTCTGCCTGGATATCATCTTCAGAATCACGGACCAGATCCAAAACTGTTTGACGGCAGATTTGTCCCAAAAGCAGTCTGGTAGAATCATTTTTGGGATCGCAGCCTATCTGACAAACCTTTTGCCCCATTTCGCTGAATGCAGCCGATACATTAGCAGCCGTAGTGGATTTACCAATACCGCCTTTACCATAAAAAGCAATTTTTTTCATCATCCATTACCTCCATACTATCTATAAATTTTAAAAGAAAAAAAGAACAGACTCACCCCTTTGGGAAAGCTGTTCTAAAAAATAAATATTAGTATGAATACCGAATATTTTATCGACGCTTTCCCATCTCTCGTGGGGACGTACTATGATCTGGCAGTTCTTCTGACTCTGATTCATTGCTCGCCTCACCTTCCCAGGCTTTCGCCCAGTGGTATTTCGAGGGTTGCTCATCATTACAGCGACGGGATCGTATCGGACTTACACCGATTTATCTATTATGCGCAGCAAGCGCACCAGATCAAACAATATTAAATTTTATTTTACCAGGTCTACCGGAAGCAGTGCCGGCATACCGTTACTGCAGACAAATTCATCAGCTTTAACTTTGAAAACATCTTTCAGCAGCTGTGCTGTGACGATTTTCTGCGGCTCTCCTTCCGTTACCAGACGGCCTTCTTTGATTACAGCAATATGATCGGAATACTGCACAGCATGATTGATGTCGTGGATGACCATAACTACTGTCAACTGCAATTCACGGTTGAGTTTTGCCAAAAGCTGCATGACTTCCAGCTGATGGCAGATATCCAAATAGGTCGTAGGTTCATCAAGCAAGAGTACTTGCGGCCTTTGGGCTAAAGCCATAGCGATCCAGGCCCTTTGCCGCTCGCCGCCAGATAAGGTGCTGAGCAGGCGGTGCTGCATTCCCAGCATATTCGTCTGGCCTAAAGCCCACTCAACATGGGCATCGTCTTCCACGCTTTTGCGGCCAAACCAGCTGCGATGCGGAAAGCGCCCCATCTCTACCAGGTCTTTAACAGTCAGATCTGCCGGTGATTGCGGCGCCTGCGTTAAAATCGCCAGTTTTTGCGCAAATTCCCGATGGCTGAATTTTTTTATGTCTTCGCCATTAAAGGTCACATTGCCTTTATAGCACGGCCAAATACGGGCCAAAGCCTTTAATGTAGTACTTTTGCCACAGCCGTTAGGGCCTATGATCGCAGTTACTTTCCCTTCCGGTACGGAAAGGTTTAGATCATGGATGATAGTTTTATCAATAATACGAATCGTGATCTCATTTGCCTGCAAAATACTCATCAGATCTCTCTCCTTAACAGAAACAGAAAGAAGGGCGCGCCAATGAAAGCCATAATGATACCGACAGGCAGTTCGACAGGCGCAAAAACAACACGTGCAAAAGTATCACTGAGAGTTACAACGGCAATTCCTAAAAGCCCTGAAGCAGGCATCAAATAGCGGTAGTCTGAACCTATTATCAGCCGGGCCGCGTGCGGCACGATCAACCCTACAAACCCCAAGAGACCCACAACGCTGACGGCGCTGGCCGCCAGTAAGGCTGCAACGGCAGTCATAGCAATACGTGTAACTTCTACATTAACTCCTAATCCACGCGCCATTTCGTCGCCAAGCTGCAGAATGTTAAGATAAGCGGCGCCAATAAAGGCCAGCAGCACACCTACAATGGCGTATGGCAAAATGATACTGACATGCGGCCAGCTGCGGGCGGCCAGGCCGCCAACCATCCACATCAAAGCGCCATGTACGCGGTCACTGTAAAAAATCATCAGGCCGGAAATACCGGCACTTAAAAAGGCAGATACGGCTACGCCTGCTAAAATGATCCGCACGGGCTTGATACCATTTTTCCAGGCCAAAATGTAAATGCAGACAGCTGCAAGCATAGCGCCGATAAACGCCGCCGGCGTAATCAGATATTCCAGTGTGGGAAACAGGATCATGATCGTAACACCTGCAAGGCCGGCGCCACTGGAAATACCAATAATATGCGGATCAGCCAGCGGATTACGCATTACAGCCTGCAAGACGGCACCGGCAATGGCAAGATTTACTCCTACTAACGCGCCTACTATTGTCCGCGGCATTCTGATATTCCAGATGATCTGGCTTTGCGGCTCTAAGGTTGGATTAGATAAAATACTAATGATCTGCGCCAGACTAATATCGGCAGACCCTTTTGTCAGGCTTAAAAAAGCTCCCAAAAACGCCAGCATGGCAAAAGCAGCCATGACGATAAGACGCCAGGCTGTACGCGAAATGCCGAATCGTTCAATTCTTTCTAAAGTATCCGCCTGATTATTTGTCATCCTTAAAAACCTCTGGGTATACAGTTTTTGCCATATATTTTACAGCTTCCGGATAATGCAGGCCTGGATTGAGCAGAAATAATCTTTCAGGCAGTAAATATACCTTATTGTTCCGAACTGCTTCCAGCGAAGCCCAGGCCGGATTACTTTTTACATCAGCACGCAATCTGTTTTCTATCTCTTCACTATCACCCATAAAAGTGATAAAAATAATTTCAGGATTCTTTTCTACTAATGCTTCCATGCTGTAGGGAGTCTTCTCCGGTTTGCCCTTCATAGGTGTTGAACCGACGGCAACATTCTGAAATCCCAGCATTTTGGCAACGCAGCCGGCGATACTGTTTTCTAATTCAACAGTTACGTTGGAAGGCGTTGCGTGCATGATAACGATGCGTTTCGCTTCCTGCGGCAGCCGGTCTGTCACAGCCTTGACCTGCTGATCGAGTTTCGCAGCCGCTGCTTCACCTTTTTCAGGCACACCATAAATTTTACCCATTAAAATGAGTTTATCTTTTACCTCGTCATATGTTTTAGGATTTATTGCAATAACAGGGATTTTATTAGACTCTAAAAGCGGCAGAAATTTTTCGTGCTGGTTTTTATTCGCAATGACCAGATCAGGCTTTAAGCCGATCAGACTTTCCATATTGATATTATAAACAAAGCCAACTTCCGGCACATCTTTCATAGCGGCCGGCATTTCTCCTATTTTTGATGAAGCACGGCCAACGATCTTACCGCCTACGGCATCGATCATATTCAGGTAGGAAGTCGCCAGGCTCACGACACGTTCAGGCTTCTTCGGCAGGACTACAGTGCGTCCGGTATCGTCAGTAACAGTTAAAAATGCTTTAGCATCACTGGCAGATTTCGTATTTTCAGCGTTTGGTCCGCAGCCGCTGAAAACTGTCAGACACAATGCAGCTGCAAGTACCGCTCTTAAAATTTTCATTATAGTTCTCTCCCTGCAAAATTAAGAAAGCCTCCCAACGTCAGTTATCGTCAGAGGCACTCGTAACGTCTTATTGATTACCGTTTCATAATAGCATATATTACTACCAGCGTCAAGGAAGTTCGCTTGTTCTGAGCCTTTAACTTTGCTATAATGCATAGAGGAAACGGAGGTATCCCGGTTATGAAAATAAATGAACTTATTGCCCGCATCAATGTTTTAGCCCAGAAAAAACGCAGTGAGGGTTTAACTGAAGAAGAACAGTGTGAACAAAAGGTATTGTATAAAGAATATTTGGGTTTTATCCGCGGGCAGGTCAAGCAGCAGCTCGACAAAATCGAAGTCGTCGATGAACTGCCGCCACAGCATTGATATGGATTTTAATTTTTCACAGGCGGTCTTTTACGAAGACGAATATCTGCTGATCGTCAATAAACCTGCCGGGATGCTGGTGCATCCAACAGTAAAAGAAGACGGCAGCACTCTGTATAACTATGTCGCCCGCTACTATGATAGTAATGGACTGTTGCACAATATCCATCCTGTTTCGCGTCTGGACCGTAATACTTCCGGGCTGGTGATTTTTGCCAAAGAACCGCGGATCCAGTTTCTTCTTTCACAGCAGGAGGTCATAAAAAAATATCTGGGAATCGTTACAGGAGCTTTACCTGCCGTTAAGGGAAAGATCGAAGCCCCCATCGCCCGCAAAGAAGGCAGTATCATTGAACGCTGCGTTTCTCCCAGCGGCAAATATGCCCGTACCGATTATACCCTGCTCAAACGCCAGGGGCAGCTCAGTTTACTGGAACTTCAGCTGCACACGGGCCGAACCCACCAGATACGCGTACATCTGGCACATATCGGCTGCCCGCTTTATAATGATAACCTTTATGGTACGCCCGGACCACAAAGCCGTCATGCTCTGCATGCTTATTATCTTGGTTTCAGACATCCTGTAACAGCTAAATTTTTAGAAATATCCTGCACTTTACCAAGCGATCTTTTAAAAATTATATACTATTAAAGTATAGAGTATGCTATAATTAATTACAACAATAGACATAAAGGAGGCTATCTCATGCCACTGGTAACATCAACCGAAATGTTCAAAAAAGCTTATGAAGGCCACTATGCTGTAGGTGCTTTCAACGTCAACAACATGGAAATAATCCAAGGTATCGTCGAAGCTGCACGTGAAGAAAAATCGCCTTTGATTTTACAGGTTTCAGCCGGTGCCCGCAAATATGCCAATCATATTTATCTGATGAAGCTGGTTGAAGCCGCGATCGAAGACACTGGTCTGCCGATCTGCCTGCATCTTGACCACGGCGAAGATTTTGAAATCTGCAAAGCCTGTGTTGACGGCGGTTTTACCTCTGTTATGATCGACGGTTCCAAACATCCCTTTGAAGAAAATATTGAGCTTACTAAGCGCGTTGTCGAGTACGCTCACAATAAAGGCGTTGTCGTTGAAGCAGAGCTGGGCCGCCTCGCCGGCGTCGAAGACGCAGTCAAAGTCAATACTAAAGACGCTACTTATACCGATCCCGACCAGGCCGTAGAGTTCGTTGAACGTACTGGCGTTGACTCTTTGGCAATCGCCATCGGCACCAGCCACGGCGCCTATAAATTCAAAGGTAATCCTGAGCTTGATTTTGCCCGTTTGGAAAAAATCACTAACTTATTGCCTGGTTTCCCGCTGGTCCTGCATGGCGCTTCCACTGTTATTCCCTCTTTCGTGGAAGAATGTAATAAATACGGCGGCAAGCTTGACGGCGCACAAGGCGTTCCTGAAGATATGCTTCTGAAAGCCGGGACCTTCGGCGTCTGCAAAATCAATATCGACACTGATCTGCGTTTGGCTATGACAGCTTCTATCCGCAAGCATCTGGCTACTAATCCGGCTGATTTCGATCCGCGTCAATATTTAAAACCGGCACGCGAAGCTATCAAACAAATGGTAGCGCACAAAATGCGCGACGTGCTCAACAGCTCTAACAGACTGTAAAAATCACTAACTATCCCTGCAGGTTTCTTCCTGCGGGGATTTTTTTGTTTCAAAAAAAATTCCGCTCTTAAAAAAGAGCGGAATTTTACCTATTTGGTTAATCGATCAGCGGCACTGTATTAGCTGCATGCTGCATAATATTGATCGTATAATCTTTCAGACCACGTTCGTTTAGTTGTTTTTGTGCTAAAGACCAGGCTTCTTCTACAGTTTCTACCGGTATCTGACCGGTCTTTTTTACAGTTTCAAAGTTTTCCTTTTTCGTAACAATATAAACTGTGCTGTTCTGGCACAGCAAAAACAAACGATAGGCAATAAAGAAAGGGATCGTGAATTTAGCCCTTAAAGCCTTTTCCATCTCAATGACATCATTAAAGCGGAAGCTCTGCATAAATTCAGGCGGATCATTGATCTCTCGCGCTTCTAAAACAGAAATCACGATACCGCCGGGTTTCAGTGCCATTTCAGCCGTATCATAAGTTTTAGAGCCCTGATAAAGGTTGATATCCTTAGGGAAGCCACCCGGCGAAGCAATAACTACATCGGCCTGCCCTTTGACCTTCACACCCTGGATCTTCATAACCTCTTTAGTACCTTCCAGCCAGGCATCATACCAGTGTCCGGCCACAATACGGGCAAAATCGCCATTAGTATCCATTACAGAATTGACGAGAAAACATGGATTGACCAAAGCAGCAGCTTCACACATATCGTCATTCAAACGGTTATGATCGATCAAAGTCGTGCGCGTTTCCTCGCTGATACCGGCACCGACCTCGTCTGCCAACGCCAGCGCATGGTTTTTCTGAATCGTTTCGTCACCAGCTATGCCGGGCAGGATACTTTTACGGCCGCCACCAAAGCCGGCCATCAGATGTACTGTGATGCCGCCGGTAATAATTACTTTGTCGGCATCAGCAACATGTTTGTCTATCCAGACCGGCGTACCACGGCTGGTATCACCAACATGCACCAGATCATCTGCTAGACAGTCATGCTGATAGATCTTAATCCGGTCAGCAACTTCCTCTCCGCAGACAGCGATATCCTCTGCTCTGGTTTGAGCGCGATGTGTACCCTGTGCTATAACGATGCAAATATCCTCATCAGGTACACCGCCTAAATTAACTTCATCTATTACATATTTTAAAAACTCAGGCGTGCGTATCCAGCCGCGCGTAATATCACTGACAACAACAGCAACTTTTTCACCTTTGCCGACGACCTCCTGCAACGGCTTACTATTGATGGGATTACGCAGCGCCGCGATAGTTGCTGATTTAACATCTTCCAGCCTGGGGACTTCATTACCCTCAATAACCTGCAGAATATGTTCTTCCGGTAAGACTACTTCCTGATAGCCTTCACCTATACCAAATCTAAACTTTTTTAAAGCCACTTTTTTCCCCTCACTTGTCGTTATTTAAACATTGGCACAGTATTTACTCCGTGCGGCATAATGTTGACTGTATAAGTTTCGCTTTTACCCTGTTCCTTTAATTTTTCCTGTGCCAGCTCCCAGGCCTCTGCTAAAGTTGCCGCAGGGATCTGGCCTGTTTTGCGTACTGCGTCAAAATTTTCAGGTCGCGTGACCATGATGACCGTAAACTGCTTCGACATACAATACATGTAAAACGCAATATAAAATGGTATCGTGAAGCCTGCCCGCAGTTCTTTTTCCATGCTCAGCTCGTCATTAAAGCGAAAGCAGTCAAAAAATGAGGGTGGTTCATAAATATCAGGACAGTCTAACAGCGCGATAAAAATACCGTTCGGCTGCATTGCCATTTGTGCCGGCGCATAAGATTTCATGCCCTGATACAGATTGATATCCATTGGATAGCCGCCGGAGGAACCAATAACGACATCAGCTTTGGCTTTCGCTTCCACGCCCTGCAGTTTCATTACTTCCTGGGTACCGGCATACCAGGCCTCGTACCAGTGCCCGGCCACTATACGCACAAAATCCCCTTCGGCATCCATAATCGAATTTACCAAAAAGCAGGGATTTAAAAACGCACAAACTTCACACATATCTTCACTGACGCGATTGCCTTCGATCTTCGTCAGATAAGTTTCCCTGTTCACACCGCCGCCGACCTCATCTGTCAAGGCCAGCAGGTGATTATGTTTGATCGTTTCCACACCGGCAAGTCCCGGCATAACGCTTTTACGCCCGCCACCGAAGCCGGCAAACAGATGCGTTGTAATGCCACCTGTCAAAATAACCTTATCGGCTTCCACCGCTCTTTTGTCGATATACACCGGTGTGCCTCTGCTGGTAGTACCTAAAAAAACATTCGCTTCAGTGCCATAAGCATCGTGATCAAATACCTGCAGCCTGTCAAATAACTCCTCACCTAAAATCAAACGTTTCTCGTCATCATTATTGTCACGGTGAGTACCGGTAGCAACGATCACAAAGATGTCTTCATCCGGGATTCCGCTGTTATTAAGCTCTTCTACAATGGCGGGCAAATAATCTTTGGTTCGCGACCAGGTACGGGTAATATCGCTGACGATGAGCGCAACTGTATCGCCTTTCTGCACAAGCCTGCTCAAAGCCGGTGTACCAATAGGATTGCGTACTGCCTCCAGCGTAGCCTGCCTGATATCAGTAATTTTAGGAGCGCTGCCACCATCAATGACCTGCACTATATGTTCTTCCGGCAACTCAATGTTTTCCACACGTTTACCGATATTTAAAGCATATCTTTTTAAAGCCATACATGTTCCCCCTCAAAAACAGTCACGCTTCCAAGACAGGCATTGTCGCCGAAGCATGTCCCATGATCGTGATCGTATAGTCTGTCTTACCCTGTTTGTCCAGTTCACTCTGCGCAAGCTGCCAGGCTTCTTCCAGGCTGGCAACAGGTATTTGACCGGTTTGTTTTACAAACTCAAAATTTTCCGGTTTGGTTACCAGATAAGTAGTCAATGAATTCACGATGCAGCGTGTTTTAAAAGCTACAAAGGCCGGTATCGAAAAATCTGCCCTTACGTCTTTCTCAAACTGCAGCACATCTGACTTTGCAAACCAGTCGGTAAAAATAGCCGGCTCTTTGATGTCAGGACATTCCAGCGTCAAAATCATGATACCGCCTTTTTTAACGGCAAAAACAGCATTCATATGTGCTTTGCAGCTTTGGTATAAATTCATATCCTTCGGACTGCCGCCAGCGGAAGCAAAAACAACATCAGCCTGCTCCCTGATCGGTACGCCAGCCATAGCCACAAGATCCTTACAGCCTTTCTCCCAGGCCTTATACCAATGCCCGGCCACAACCTCATGCAGCTTTCCTTCCGGTGTGAAAACCATATTTACTAAAAAAGCCGGAGCCAATTTTTCCGTTACCTCTACCATATCTTCGTGTAAAGGGTTGCCCTCCAATAAGCCTGTCTCGCAAAGAGGATTACAGCCGTCGCCCACCTTAGGCGCCAAAGCAATAGCATGGTTATGCATGATTGTAGCATGACCGGAAACGCCCGGCATGACCGCCTTACGGCCGCCGCCGAAGCCTGCCATAGGATGCAGCGAAACAGCGCCTGTAATAATGACCTTATCTGCTTCAGCCACATAAGAATCGATCAGGATCGGCGTTCCGAAACTGGTTACACCCAAATCTGTAAGCTCTTCGTTATTTCTGCTGTCATGCTGATGTATTTTGATGCGTTTTACGATCTCTTCGCCGCAGACAGCAATGTCTTCCTCATGCGTATGCGCACGATGAGTACCGGTAGCAACAACAATAGTAATATCCTCATCAGGTACGCCGGCAGCATTGATCTCGCCGATAATTACCGGCAAAAACTCAGCCGTCCTGACCAGTCTGGTAACGTCACTGACGATAACAGCGACCTTATCGCCTTTCTGCACTACCTTTTGCAGCGGCTGGCTGGCAATAGGTTCACGTACGGCAGCCAAAGTTGCAGCAGCGATATCTTCCTGTATCGCCGCCTGATTGCCATGTATATCATAAAGTATTTTTTCTTCCGGCAGAGTAACTTCCTGAAATCCGTTGCCATAAGGGAGTTGATATTTCCTCACTTAAACGCTCCTCCTCTATTTTTCACTAGTAAATTTATTATACTCCTATTTAAATGAAAATAAAAGACAGACGTTTACCAAACATCTGTCTTTACCAGTTTCTGTTGCTGCTCCAAAACTCCGAACGCAGCAGTGCCAGCATCGTAAATAATTCCAAACGTCCCAGCAGCATCGTTACGCAGAGCACAAGTTTGCCAAAGCCATTAATATCGGCATAATTACCAGTTGCTCCCACCGTTCCAAAAGCCGGACCCACGCTGCTCAAACAGGCGGCCACCGCAAAAATCGATTCTTCGATACCAAGACCTGTCGATACTACCAGAAGCGACATCACGGCGATCGTCATGATATACACGAAGAAAAACCTGCTGATTGCCGCAACAACTGAAATCGGCATTACCCTGCCGTTAAAATTGACTGTTAAAAGCATCTGCGGATGGATCGCCCGGCGTAATTCTGCCGTGATCGCCCGGCTCATCACTACAAAACGGCCCACCTTAATACCGCCTGCCGTAGAACCGGCACAGGCGCCAACCAGATATAGCAGACACAACAGCAGTTTCGAAAAGGTCGGCCAGGTATCATAATCATAAGACACATAACCCGTAGTAGTGGCAAACGAAACCACCTGGAAAAAGGCGCAGCGTAAACCTTCAAAAAACTGCAGCCCGCTGCTGAAAAACAAATTTAATGTAATCAACAATGTCCAAACAGCTATTATCATCATATAAGCTTTGAACTCACTGTCTCGCCACAAGGTTTTGATCCCCCTCTGCGTTACAGCATAATACAAAGCAAAGTTACCGCCGCCTAAAAACATGATCAGTGCCAGAACTATTTCAATCGCAACACTGTTGTAATGCATAGCGCTATTGTCATAAGTAGAAAATCCGCCTGTAGCGATTGCCGACATGGAATGATTGATAGCGTCAAAATTCGTCATCCCGCAAATAACCAGAAACCCGGTACCAATAACCGTAAACAGACAGTAAATAAAAAACAATGCGCCAGCCGTTGTTCTGATTCGCGGCAGCAGTCTTTCCTGACCAAAACCGCTTACCTCTGCGTTAAAAAGATGTACGGCCCCGCCTGCGACCTGCGGCAGTAAAGCAATAAACAGTACAATGATGCCGATACCACCCAGCCAATGCGTAAAGCTGCGCCAGAACAAAACTGTTTTTGGAACAGCAGCCAGATTGGAAATCGTCGTAGCTCCGGTAGTCGTCAGCCCGGACATACTTTCAAAAACGGCTGAAACAGGATCCAGGATATGCAAAAACATATATGGCAGCGCGCAGATGACGCAAGTCAGAATCCAGGAAAAAACAACTGTTGCAAAGCCTTCGCGCAGTGATATGTCTTCTTTTTCATCAAACCTTCCGTATTGGACAAACCCCAGGCCTACAAAAAAAGCCGTAAAAGAAGCGATGGCAAATTCCACAAAGGAACCGTCTCCATAAAAAAGCGCAAGACCTATAGGAAGCAACAATATAGCACTCAACGCCAGGCTGAGCCTGCCTAATAAAAAAGCTATCAGACTGAAATTCATAAAAAATACAGCCTCCACGGACCTGTCCTTACCAGTTGCGTTTTACACGCCAGAAATCAGGCCTCATAATAATAAGTAATGTGAAAATCTCTAAACGTCCTAAAATCATCGCCGCAATAACTACTAACCTGCCAAAAGTAGATACATCGGCATAAGTGGCCGTAGGACCAACGATACCAAAGGCCGGTCCAACACTGCTCATACAGGCGGCAATAATCCCCATAGAATCAAGCATTGAAAGTCCAGTCAGGGAAATCAGCAAGGTCAAAGCAGAAAAGACAATCATATATAAATAAAAAAATCTTGTAACATTGCCTACTACTACAGGCGGAACATTACGCCCACCCATTTTAATACTGTAAACCATACGCGGATGGATCGTCCTGCGCAGCTCTGCCCAGGTAACCTTCAGCAAAATCACAAAGCGTGAGACCTTCATACCGCCAGCTGTGGAACCAGAGCAGCCTCCGACAAACATCAAAAGCAACAGTACATACCGGCTGAAATCAGGCCATAAATTAAAGTCACTGGAAGCAAAACCAGTGGTACTGGCTATTGATACAGTTTGAAACAATGCGTGTCTAAAACTGGTGGACGCATCAAAATACCCAGTATAATACAAATTCCAGGTTATCAAGGCTGTAGCAATACCGATGATCCAAAAATATGCTTTTCGCTCTGTATCCATCCAAAAAACCTTAAAATTATGCTGATATATCTTATAATAAAGAGCAAAATTCAAACTGGCGGCCACCATAGCAATAATAACGATCATTTCGACATAAACAGTTTCAAACTCCATCAGGCTTTCATACTGATAGGAAAATCCGCCTGTAGCGACGGAGGCCAAAGCCAGGTTCATCGCCATAAACCAGCTCATCCCAGCTACTTTTAAGGCTACTGTTGTAATAAGCGTAAAAAAGATATACACGGTAAAAATAACAAAAGCCGATTCCTTGATTTTCGGAAGCGTACGTTCTGCTGCCGGCCCCGGAATTTCAGCGTTAAATAAATAATTAGCGCCGCTGCCTACCTGCGGCATAATCGTGATAAACAGCATAATAACGCCGATGCCGCCAGTCCAATGCGTCATACTGCGCCACACCAGCAGGCTGTCAGGGAAGTTGCTCAACGACGACAAAGTAGTTACACCAGTAGTTGTAAAACCTGACGTGCTTTCAAAAATGGCACCAACAAGCCCGACAAGACCGGACAGATAATAAGGGATAGCCCCTAAAAAACAGACTAGCAGCCAGCCGCAGCCTACTGTTGCCAAAGCTTCCCGTAAATTCAGATGAGCACGTTTATTCTTTTCACCGTTACCGATCAGTGCCCCACCAATAAAGGCACAGATCATAAAAGAAAAGATAAAGCCCAGGAACATATATTCCTCCAGCAACAGCGCCGTGATCATTGGCACAACCATTGCTACGGCACAGGCGATGCTCAGCTTACCCAGCAGATACATCACAAGCCTGATATTCATTGATTATCCTCTACTTTCAAAAAACGGCATAACGCGTTTTACAAATTCACTCTTGACGAAAATAATAATTCTATCACCGGCATATAACACCGTATTACCATTAGGAACTATCGCTTCATTATCATGGACCACGGCACAAACCAGACAAGCACGCGGCAGTTTAAGCTCTTTCAGGCTTTTGCCAATAGCTTCACAATCATCCGGCAAAATAATCTCCAGAGCTTCTGCTTTCGCACCCTCCAGCAGAGAAACTGAAACAATGCCGCCTTTGCGCACAAAACGCAGCACTTCGCCAGAACTCAGCAAACGTGAAGAAAGTACGATATCGACGCCAACCTTTTCCATCAGCTCTACATACTCGTTACGGGCGACGCGGACGATAGTTTTCTTGGCACCCAGATGCTTAGCCATCAAGGCCAGCAGCAAATTCAATTTATCATCTTCAGTAATACAGATCACAACATCGGCTTCAGCAATGCCTTCTTCTGTAAGCAAATCAATATCTGTACCATCACCGCACAAAACGATACCATGCTCCAGCTTTTGCGCAATCAACTGACAACGGTCTTTATTCTTTTCAATAACTTTAACAAAAAGGCCTTCTTCCTCCAGCATTGGCGCCAAAAATCTACCGGTACGTCCGGCACCGATAATCATAACCCGTTCTATCTTTTCATAAGTATTGACAAAAGTTTCCTCAAATTCCTTGATCGCACTTTGCTGACCAACAAAATAAACATTATCACCAGGCTCCAGCATATCATCGCCATGAGGAATGATCATCTTATGCCTGCGAAACAACATCGCGATCAGGATCTGCCTGGGGATCTCCAAATCTTTCAAGGGCACGCCAACATATGGAGAAGCATCACTCATACGAGCTTCAAACATTCTTACTTTACCCTCGGCAAAATCGTCTACATCCAAAGCAGAAGGCGTCATTAAAATATGATTTATTTCGGCAGCAGTAATGCGTTCAGGATTTAAGATCAGATCGATATTCATGCCCTGATTCAGCAAGTCTTTCGCCGTCAAAGCATACTCGGTATTTCTAATACGGGCAACTGTATGTTTAACGCCATAGTTTTTGGCCATCATACAGGTAACCATATTGACTTCGTCACTATCCGTAGACGCAATCAGTACATCGGCGTCCCTGATATCCGGATCATCCAAAGTATTGGGACTGCACCCGTTCCCGCCAATGGTCAATACATCCAAGGAATTTTTTACTACCTCGCGACGCTTCTCATCGATTTCAACGACTACCACATCGTACTGATCGTCGGCCAGTAACTGAGCAATACTATACCCCAGCTTGCCAGCACCGACTATTACTATACGCATATAAATTCACCCTTATTTCTGACATTCATATAACTAGAGCAATTATATCACAAGTTTGTCAAAAAAACATCTAAATTACCTCTGTACATCGTTCGTAGAAGTCTGTCAAAAGAAAAACTCCCTGAATTCGTAAATGGAATTCAGGGAGTTTTCATTTATTAACTTCCGCTATCTGCTTATTATTTTGCATTAAAGCTGGTCATAATATTTTGATAGGAAGGAATATATTTTCCAAGTAAAGTTGCCAACCCTTCCATATCATTACGCCAATCGCGGTGCAATTCGCAGGCTACACTGAAGAAGTTGACTAGCTGCACGCCGGCAGCTTCCATACGCCTCCAGGCAGCATCACGTACTTCTGCGTTAAAAGTACCGGAAGCGTCTGTCACTACAAAAACTTCATAACCGGCTTCAACAGCAGACAAAGCTGCAAAGGCTACACAAACATCAGTTACGATACCTGCCATTATCAATTGCTTTTTACCGGTCTTTTTTACTGCCGCAACAAACTCTTCATTATCCCAGGCATTGATCTGGCCAGGTCGTCTGATAAATGGAGCATCCGGGAACATTTCTACAATTTCAGGAAGCAAAGGACCATTAGGGCCATTATCGAAGCTGGTAGTAAGGATAGTAGGAAGGTTAAAGAATTTAGCGCTGTCCGCAAGTGCTAAAACATTATTTTTAAATTGAATTGGTTCAAAGTCCCGAACCAGGTTAAACAATCCGGTCTGATGATCGATAAGTAATACAGCCGCATCATTCTTGTCTAATCTTTTGTATTTAAATGACATATAAATCACTCCTTAACAGGTTTATTAATATTTTTGTTGCTATCAAAGATCTTTTAGTACAGTCAAGGGATCCTCTTGTTAAGATTAAGATATCATATCCTGAGTAAAGATACAAACAACCATAGTTAAATTAATATGTCATTTAAAAACTTATTGATGATAATAAGTTTTTAAAGTATCGGTAAGGGTCAAGCAATAAAGATTATTTATTTTAATCATATGCTGTCAGAAGCTATTATTTAGCTGCGCTACACTTCGGTTACAACAGCTTTCTATCTCACGCGCAAGCTCCTTTTTATGCACCGGCGGACAGAGGATGTTATCTCGCTGCGCTCGTAACCGCTGCGCCACACGAGCTAAAGCTCTAGGTAGCTCATGTGTCCCAGGCCTAGGCCTGCTCGGATAGATAATTAATAATAAAAAAGCAGACATACCATTTGGCTACAGCAACTTTCTATCACACGCGCACGCTCCTCTTCGTTACCTGCTATGTGAAAGCTCTCTGTCTCGGTCGTTCACTTCTCTTCGCTCGTGATCCGACCGGCGATTCGCTTTTCCCAGGTTCCCTGGTCGGTTAA
>ERZ791885.235-NODE-235-length-58873-cov-4.267911_pt1 | contig 58873 bp, 42 predicted proteins | sample MGYA00510159_ERZ791885 | MGnify/ENA primary metagenome ERZ791885 (study PRJEB30046, sample SAMN00792054) | human gut metagenome | study: EMG produced TPA metagenomics assembly of the A metagenome-wide association study of gut microbiota in type 2... | reverse complement strand
AAACGGCTGCCGGGAAGGGAGGGGCACAGCGCTGCCATACCCAAACCGGAGAAAGTCCCCCTGCATACATGCATCCCCGCTCCCCTTTCCATAATCAGTCTTTATTTATTCATTAATTCTTCTCTTTGCTTCAGGAAATTGTCCATGGTTTCTTCAATGGTCTTTTCCCCTAAAAGGTACAGTTCGGAATTCTCTTTGTAGATATTCAGAATCTGGTCAAAATTGCTGGAGGCAGGTGATTCCTGGACTTTCTTCGCATTGAAAATAACAGATACGGAATCTTTGCCTACTGCTTCCTTATAAGCCGCTTCAGCGCCTTCATCCGTATAGGCATGTACCATACCGGTGCTCGCATATATCGCAGCGCCTTCCGGTCCGCACAGATATTTCAGGAAGTCAAAGGATTCCTCCGGATGTTTTGTGGTGGAAGTGATTCCTGCAAACTGGAACTGTCCCCATGTCGTACCGGGCTCCACACCGTCAGGGATAGGCATCGGTGCGATTTCCCAGTTCACATCTGTTTTTCCTGCACTGATATCATTCAGGAGCATATTGATCATCCATTCACCCTGAGGCATCAGAGCCGCTCTTTTGTTCTCAAAATCCGCCAGATACTGGGTATCGGTGGCCTTCATTTCTCCAAGGCTCATATGGGTTTTGTCCACATTATATAACTGATTTAACATCTCCAGGGATTCCTGCACTGCGGAAACATCGTCCGCATTTACATATACTCCCTGCTGTGTTGCCATGAACTGCGTATGCCAGTCAACCCAGTAGCCGCCCCACTGCTTGTCCGGGCCGTCGCCTTTCGTCAGCTTCTTTGCCATTTCCGCATATTCGGTCCAGGTGAGCTGCTCCGGCATTTCAACGCCTGCTTCCTCCAGCAGATCCGGATTATAGAACAGCATCCAGCAGGTAGTTCTTGTAGGCAGGGCAAAAATCTGTCCGTCAGGATAGCTGGAATCCCACATGGCTCCGTATTTGCTGATGTCAAGTTCACTGTTCTTCACCAAATCCGTCAAATCCATCAAAGAACCGGTATCACGGTACTGCGTCACCTGGGCAAGTCCTCTGATATCCACGATATCCGCTTCATCACCTGCCGCCATCATAACCTTCAGTTTATCGTCGTAGCTGTCATTGGCAATGCTTATCATTTCCACATGTACGCTGTCACTCTGCGCATTATACTGCTCCACAACCTTGGAAATATAATTTTCCTCATCACTCCAGATATAGAATTTCAGATTTGTTTTTTCTCCGCTTCCGGTATCCGCCGCCGCTGCATTCTGTTCTGTTCCGCTTCCGGCGCTGTCAGCAGATTCGGAGCTTCCGGCTCCCGTCTTACTGCTGCCGCACCCTGCAAGCAGGCTGCAGGTCATAACCGCCGTTACTGCCATTGCCAATACACGTTTGAATTTCATACTTTTTCCTCCCATAATACTATTTATTTGTCGTATAATTCACTGACATGTCTTAGTATATCTGTAAGCCTCGCCAGTGCAAAGGTTGAAATTTCATAAACCTTTAGGGGTATTGCACAAAAAGAAAAGGCTCCGGATGCAAAACCCGGGACCTCTTCTTCTTATCTTTTCTACTTACCTTTCCTGCATTTCTTCACAATAACGATAAAAATCATCGTTTACAACATATGCGTATACCAGCCAGCAGGAAGTGTCATCTAATCTGACTCTTACCATAGGATAATACCGTCTGAAACATTCCGGATTTTCCTTAATTTCATCAAATATCTCAAACCATCGATTCTTCATCAGAAAAAGGTAATTGTTTTGATGAACCAGAAAAGCACACTTATCTTCAGAAGATTTTTTCATCAAATCAGCAAAGTGCTCTTCCTCACATACCTTTTTATAAAAGGTTATATATTTAATACAGGTTTCTTCCAGAACAGGTTTTAGCTTATCACCTGTTTCATAATACAGTAAATCCCTGATTTCGCAGATATCATATGACTGTAGATCACGTTCTATGTTTTTTTCAGCCGTTTCTATAAAATCATTCAATATTCCGGGCGGATTTTCTTCTTTGTCTTCCTCCTTATTCTTCATATATTCATCAATTATATTCGGAACATCACATAATCCGCCAAATTTACGACACAATATTTCCCGTATTTTTTCAATCGGCATATAGGCATCCACGCTGTAATTTGCAGCTCCCGCGAAAGCAAACTGAGCCATTAATGTATAAATTGTATAAGGGCTTTCAGATTCTCTGTCAATTTCCAGGCAATCCCGAAGATCTTTATCTTCCAAATATAGGTTCGTACTCATGATTTCTTTTATAAATCCATCATAGTCTTTCTTTCCCTCCTCATCTGACAAATTTACAATATCACAAAGTTCTTCCAGGTCATTACCCAGATTGAAATATTCTTTTAGTGAGGAAGAAAAACCTATCGTCCCTATCCTTAAATGCTCAAATTCCCTGCGCCAGAATTCAATCCTCTCTTCTTTTGAAAAATGTGTATTGATAAATTCCCCATAGTCTCTGTCCATTTTACCCAGGTACAATCTTTGCAATACATTTAATGGCTCTGCCCCTTTTAATGGAAGAGCTCGTATACGTCTATATAAATGTTCCAGATCACATTGTACCGGCAGCCCGATCGGTTCTCTTAAATACTGATTTGCAAGTTCAACTGCCTTTCTGCACTGCCCCAGGGTTATATCCCCGCTCACACATGCTTTCCCGTTCAGCCGCGATTCTATCATACATCCTATCGCCAGCAAATACATATGATAAGCTTCTCCCTGTGTCTTATTTCCCCAAAAGCTATAACAATTACGGCACCTTTCATCCTCCCAGTCAAGCATAGTCTGGCTCGGTGCAATAGAAAGCAGCGGATCATAACATTTTCCCGTCTCCTGTTCCGACTGGTAATTTCCCAGCTTTCGATAAAGCCTTTGATACTCAGCCCGCCCCATAGTCTCATAATCCCCTATTGTGCTCCAGAATCGCTCGTCTGCTTCCGCCTGTTCCTCTACAGGTACACCACAATACAACTGATCTCCAAACAATTCCAACTCATGAAAATCCATAAGCTTAAATTTTTTTGCAAGATATAAACTTTCTTCATAAACAGGCTCCCACTCATCATCGCTTACATTATACGCTACATCCAAATTTATAAATATTCCCATGATTCCCTCCACCAATACTTTCTTAGAAACAGTTTAATTATATTCGAAATGGAAGGTAATGTCATTGAATTCAAAATTCAAAACGAGATAGGGAGTTGAAAGATATCTATAGATACCGCTCCTGATTCCGGAATACATCCAGCAGAGCCAGAATATTTTCCGGCGGCACATCAAAAGGAAGTGCATGAGTGGGCGCAATAATCAAACCGCCATCCCTTCGCAGCGCCTTCATGATACGCACAGCCTCCGCCCTGACACCATCCGGCGACGCATAGGGAAGACACTGCTGTGTGGACACACCGCCCCAGAAGGCCAGCTTTCCGCCATACAGATCCTTCATTTTTTCAATATCATAAATCTCCGGCTGAAACGTCTGATAACAGTCCAGCCCGATTTCGATTAAATCCGGAAAAATTTCATGACAGTCCCCACAGGAATGCTGCACAATATACTTCCCCTTCTTTTTGACACGTTCATACAAACGCCCCATTCTGGGCTTGATGAAACGACGCCAATGATCCGGCCCCATAATGAGCCCCTTCTGCTGCCCCCAGTCATCCCCGAAATACACCCCATCGATATCGTATTCCAGCGCGATATCCACAAGCCCGCAGAAATAATCACAGATCTGATCATACAGCCTTTCCAACTCCTCCGGACATATAATCATACTCATAAGCACATTTTCCATCCCCATCAAAGACCAGGATCTCTCAAACATGCAAAACCCGAACCCAGCCATCGTAAACCGATCCCCTTTACCCGCCACAAGCTCCTCAAACTCCCGCCGCAGCCTCGCCTCATCACATACCGGAAAGCGATAATCACATTCCTCCAAATCCTCTATCTGAGGCTTCTCCACCACCCCAATATCCTTATCAGCCCCATTCCTGTTCCACACAACCCCGAACTCATCCCGGAAATAACCAGGACGCCCATCTATCTCCGAAGGCCATCCCCAATACTGGATATAATTCATACACACCCCCAGCTGCTCCCCGATATCCCGATTCCCCGTATAAGCCATCAACTGCTCCAGCGACTGCCCCGTAAAATCAATATGATAAGGAATCGTAGTAGTTTCTTCATGATTCAACGCTGCAATAACTAATTCCCTTCGTGTCATAATACATCTTCTCCCTTCTCTATACATGCCCTTCCCACCGCACTTCACCATAACCTGCCGGTTCCCGCCGCCTCCCCGTCCGCCGCGCCGCCTTTCCCTGCCGCCGTCTTTCTTACTGCCTGCCGCAGTGGAGTATGTGTTGCCCTCTCCATGGGAAAAAACGGTGATGTTTCTTAAGGGGTTGTTCTGTCGGAAGACGGCCGCCCTTAGCGGCTTGTCTGACGAACCCATGCGGCCAAAGCCGCATAGGTGAGGAGTTTTGCCGCGTTGGCCGCCTTCCGGCAGAACAAACCCTTTAGAAACACCCCGTTTTTGAGGCTGGAGAGGACAACACATACTCCACGGCGGCAGACAGTAAGAAAGACGGCGGCAGGGAAAGGCGGCGCGGCGGACGGGGAGGCGGCGGGAACTCCCCCACACCATTCATTCTATCAGAACCACTCTTTGCATTATAGGAACAATTGTGCTATTATTAGCATAATCGTTCAGCAGCGAACTATTTTACCATTATATATGGGAGGACATCATGGAAATTGTCTTCGACAAAAAGAGACTTCTCCCGCTTCTCCGGGATTTCCACACCATAACCGGCCTGCGGGTAGGCGTATTTGATCTGGCCTGCAAAGAGGTGGCCGCATACCCGGTAAAGCTCAGCGGCTTCTGCAGGCTTATCCGTTCCCGCCCGGAAGGACTGGAACGCTGCCTTTCCTGTGACCGTGCAGCGCTGGAACTCTCCGGAGAAAAGGCTCCCGGAGAAATTCACATTTATCAATGCCACGCGGGACTTACGGAAGCCGCCGCCCCGATATGCAACGGAGAGGAAATATTGGGCTTCCTGATGTTCGGCCAGATGCGCCGTACCTCCCAACCGCAGGGACAATGCAGAAAAGTTATCAAGGATCTGTCAGAAATGGGAATCCCGGCAGATAACCTTCAGTCGGCCTTTTCCAGCCTTCCCCTCGCGGACGAAGAGCACATCCTCGCCTGCGCCCGGGTGCTGCGGGCCTGCGCCGTTTCCGTCTGGCTGGAGGACTGTATCCGGCTGCAGTGTGAAAGCCTGCCCCGCCGGGCAAAGCAGTATATTACGGCACATCTGGATGAACCGCTGTCCCTGGAACGGTTGTGTGATGCACTGGGCACAGGAAAAACAATGCTCTGTTCCCAGGTAAAAAAACAGTATGGCTGTACGGCAGGCGAAATGATACGGAATGCCCGGCTGGATAAAGCCCGACAGCTTTTGGAACGAACGGATATACCGGTTTGTACACTTGCAGAACAGGTTGGAATACCGGATTACAATTATTTCACCCGGCTGTTTCGGAAACACACCGGTGAAACACCTACGGCTTACCGCAGACGCCTGCGCAGGGAAACACAATAAAAGGCAGGAATCCGTTTCAGACCGGCATTTATAAGGGGAGAAATAACTATGTTTTATGTATTATTTATTCTGCTTTTCATCATCTTTTTTATGCTTTACCAGCACCATAAGGAAAGGCATACGATTCCCTTCACCCTTGTTCTTGTTGCTTATTTTTTCGCCATTTTAAGCATGATGATTTATTATTCCAGGGATGCCTATTACTATAATGTAATAAAAAATTACTTTTATCTGCCGGATCCTTTATGGCGGTATCTTTTCTTCCTTCCTATTTCCCGTTTTAACGTAATCAGGCTCATTAATGCCGCCAGTCTCAGCATCGTGCTGGCAAGCGTCTATTTCGCCCTGAACTTCCACACTCCCTTCACCGCCAAAACCATACGAAGAACTAAAATAGCCATCTGGATTTATCTCCTGCTCCAGCTGATCATTTATGATCCCGCCCTCAATATCCGTTTCTATTATTTTTTATATCCGGCATTTATGGGCTCCAAACAATTTTATGATACGGAAAATATACTCTATATGCTTACCAGATCCGGCAACAACCTTCTGGTCCTGCTCAGTGTCCTCATGCTTCTGGTTTCCTTTTACCACTCACCCCGAATCCAGCTGATCCGTTATAATTTTCTGCTGATGACTGTCTGCTTTTTCACTCTGAGCACCCTGTATTTCACCTTTATTTCCCGCACGCCCTCCTTTTTGCTGCGAATCTCAAAAATTGCGCAGTCCTACTATTTTTGGTATATTAATCTGGGAAACAGCCTTATTTTTTATAATATCTTTCCCTTTGTTTTCATTATTTTCCTGCTGCTCATCTGCGGCAGCCTGTACCGGCTCACCCATATCAGCCACCAGATCAATGCGGAGGCTTTTGAAATCTCCAAGCAGATTGACGCAACAGAAACCACCTCCAAGGTCTTCTGCCATTATGTAAAGAATGAGCTGCTCGCCATACAGTCCGGTCTTGAACTGCTTCCGGCTGCGGATTATCCCGAAAAAACAATACAGGATACCATAGACCGCTGTGAAAAACTTTATACCAGGATTGATGAAATACATAAAAGCACGAAAACCAGCGAACTGCATCTGATTGATATCGATTTGAAGGACCTGCTGGAAAAAATACTCGCCCCATTCTGCAAAGAAGATTCAGGAATTGAAATCAGGAAAAATTTCGCGGATTATCCGGTGCTCGCGCTGGCGGATCCCATTTATCTGGAACAGGCGCTCCACAACATTATATGCAACGCCATGGATGCCATAGAGGCAAAGGAGATCAGCGCCGATACGCAGGAGGAGCGCGCGCTCACTGTTAATCTGCGCAATACGGACGACTGGATCCTTCTTGAAATCCAGGATACGGGAACGGGAATATCGGAAAATAATATAAAGAAAATATTCACTCCGTTCTTTTCTTCCAAGCCCACATCCAAACACTGGGGAATCGGCCTGTCCCTTACTTACCGCATCATCCAGGCACATGAAGGAAAGATCGAAGTGCAGAGCACTCTAGGCAAAGGGACCTCCTTTCAGATACTCCTTCCTAAAATCACACAGATTTTCACCGAAAAGAGGCAGACAAATGGAAAATAAGATAAAGGTTCTCATTGCAGAGGATTTGGAACCGATCCGGGTAAAATACGCCTATTATCTGGGCCAGTGCCCTGAAATTGAACTTACAGGGAGTGTAAGCAGCGGGACAGAGGCGGTTTCCGCCGCTCTCGCCTCTCCTCCTGACATCATACTGATGGATATTGAAATGGAAACAAAGGACGCAGGCATCAGGGCCTCCCGGGAAATTCTGGCTTCACTGCCGGATATCAAAATCATAATCCTTACGGTTTATGAGGATGACGAACTGATTTTTTCCGCTTTCCAGCTGGGCGTATGTGATTATATGCTCAAAAATTCTTCTAACGAGGAAATCATTTCCGGCATAAAGGCCGCCTATGAAGGCCGTTCCCCTATCCGTCCTGAAATCGCCGGTAAGATCCGCAGCGAATTCAAACGGGTAAAGACCTATGAAACCAGCTTCCTATATATGCTGAATCTGCTCGCCTCCCTTACCGTAACGGAGCTTGATACCCTGTACCTGCTTTCCTCCGGCCATACCCGCGCTGATATCTGTGCGATCCGGCATGTGGAAATGTCCACAGTAAAGTCTCAGATCCACAGCATATTACACAAATTCAAAAAGAAATCCATCTCCGAAATCATTACCAGTACGGAGGATCTGCACTTGTTGGAACTGGTCATTAAGAACAGGCCTGAGTAAAACTGACGATTTACATCCTGCAGCTCATATTGCGGTATACATTCCCCTCTCTTTGGTTGTATAATTAAGAAAGCATTCCCGCATTTCAGGAGTGCTTCTTATACGGAGGGGGATATTTTATATGCACAGGAAATTTTTCACGGACAGCACCGGTTTTTACAGACAGATTTTCAAGCTGGTGCTTCCGATTGTCATCCAGAACCTGCTGAGCGCCGCTGTCAGCTCCGCAGATATCGTTATGCTGAATTATGTGGGGCAGTCTTCCATTTCAGCGGTTTCCCTGGCTTCCCAATATGCCAGCGTTTTATTTATGGTTTATTACGGCCTTGGTACCGGAGCCACCATGCTCTGTGCCCAGTATTTCGGAAAAGGGGACATGCATGCCATCGAAGTGGTGGAAGGGATTGCCTTGCGTTTTTCCCTTGTCATTTCCCTGGCCTTTGCCAGTGTCGCCCTGCTGATTCCGGAACTCATGATGAAGGTATTCACCAATGATCCGGAACTGATTACCCTGGGGGCTTCCTATTTACGTTTTATGAGTATCACTTATTTGTGCTGGGGTATTACAGAGGTTTATCTGGCTGTGCTGCGGAGTATCGGAAGAGTAACTGTCAGCATGGCTCTTAATGTGCTCGCATTTTCCCTGAATATCATATTAAATGCCGTTTTTATCTTCGGTCTGTTCGGCGCACCGAAGCTTGGTGTAAAGGGTGTCGCTTTAGCGACTGCCATTTCCCGTATCGTCGAACTGATTTGCTGCTTCTTTGTATCCACTTTCAGTAAGGACATTAAGCTTGATTTCCGCTATATATTCACCCGCAACAAAATATTATTCCAGGATTTTATCAAGCTTTCCCTTCCTGCCCTTGGAAACGACGTCATATGGGGAGTGGCTTTTTCCACCTATTCCATCATCATCGGCCATCTGGGTTCCGATGCGGTAGCCGCCAATTCCTTCGTTATCGTAGTGCGTAACTTCGGAACCATCCTCTGCTTCGGAATTGCCAGCGCCGGCGGTATCCTGCTCGGCAAGGTCATAGGGGAGAACCGTCTGGAAGATGCCAGGGAAGATGCTAAGAAGCTGATGAAGCTGACCGTAATAAGCGGCGCCCTGGGAGGTCTTCTGATCCTGGCGGCTACGCCCTTTGTACTGAAATATGCCTCGCTTTCCGAAACAGCCATGCATTATCTGAAATACATGCTGCTCATCAACACCTATTACGTCATGGGCGCTGCCGTCAACACCACCCTGATAGCCGGTGTTTTCCGCGCCGGAGGAGACAGCCGGTTCGGATTCGTCTGCGATACTATCGACATGTGGTGTTATGCTGTTCCCCTTGGCTTTATCGCCGCCTTTGTATTTAAGCTTCCTGTTATGTGGGTTTATTTCCTGCTGTGTACGGATGAATTTGTGAAATGGCCGTGGGTATTCAAGCATTACCGGAGTGAGAAATGGCTGAATAATATCACACGGGATAATCTGTTTGAAGAAAAAATAACGCAGGAGTAAAAAACAGAGCCGCCAGGTTGGAATCAATCCACCCGGCGGCTTTATTTTTTCTGCATTCCTACAGCGGCCTTCACCACTTATAGTTCTTCTTCATTAGCCTCTTCCATCACTACCTCTTTTTCCGGCAGTTCATCAAGAAACCTGACGGACAAAACCGCCTGGGGCCAGTTCACATGGACCTGGGCATACTTTCCCTTATCCCTTCCCGTTCGTTCCAGAAGCTCCAGCAGTTCCGTCAGCTTCTCCCGCGTAAGATAGCCGCCGCGCCAGTGAAAGGTCAGGATTTTTTTCTTTTTTATTGCCTGGACGGCTCTTTTTTCCACGTCTTCTGCTTTGGTAAAGGAAAGCTTTTTCGTTATGTAGTAGGAAAAACCGCCTTCGTTACAGGAAGGAGCTCTGTAAATAACAGGCTCATGGTCGCGGAAAAAACGGGCATCCTCCAGGTTGAAATAATCATACCGTATGGCATCCCTGCTGCCCAGCGTATTATCGAAGGTTGCGTCCAGATGATAATATTTTCCGCCGATTCTGATGATATTCCAGGCATGGCGGTATTTGATCTTTTTTTCCGGGTTTGCTTCTGAAATAGCGATCATGCACCAAATACCCAGCGCATCACACAGAGCTTTCACCGTCTTGGCAATTCCTTCACATACGCCCACTCCCTGCCCCAACGGCCCGATAATCTCATGGGAATAGGCTTTTTTCAGCTTATCATATCGGACGGAGGAACAGATAAAATCATGGATGTAAAGCTCTTTTTCCCATTCCGGCAAATTCACCGCCGGACGCGCCAGCTTGGATAACCGTGATTCCATCGCCTTTTGATGTTCTTTTATTTTACCTTTTTCAAAAAGATATTCCGGTATCATTTCCACCTTATTGGCCTCCGGATAAAAACGATAATGAAATCCGGATGCATAGAATATTTCCGGACAGTCCAGGCGCAGCTGGAAAAAAATATCCCCCAGCTCCCGGTTTTCCAGTTTGGGAACCATAAAAAGAGGGGCCATCGACATAAGCCCTGTTTTCATGGCATGATAGGCGTTCTGCTGTACTTTGTTCATTTGGCTGTAATAGTAGGGTTCCATAGGATTCTCCGGTCTATTTTTGTGTTATCCAGATTTCCGGCCTGTGCCGCGATGATATTGATATCTATTCTATCATGCCTTTTCCTGACTGGCTACTTTTCTTATGATATGGGCATAAAATAATGCAAAAAAACAGAATAATAAAATGCTGCCGCCATCTCATTACTCTGCCTTTGAAAACATTTTTCTGTTAAAACCAGCCCATCAGGCCGCCAAGCCAGTACAGCACCCCCAGCACCCAGCTTGTGAAAATTCCAAACAGGATAACCGGCCCTGCAATGGTGAAAATCTTGCAGCCCACACCGAAAACCTGTCCCTCTTTTTTAAATTCAATAGCCGGAGCCGCCACTGAATTGGCAAATCCGGTAATCGGTACCAGCGCTCCCGCACCGCCCCATTTTACAATGGAAGGGTAAATATTAAATCCTGTGAGCAATACGCTGAGTAAAATCAGAATCAGCGCGGACCAGCCGCCTGAAGCTTCTTTATCCAATCCCATTCCTGCACAGGTGTTCAAAATCACCTGCCCTATCACGCAGATGGTTCCGCCTACCAGGAAAGCCTTGAGCATCTGCAGCCATAAGTTATGAGTCGGAGTTACCTGTTTCACGTACTCCTGATACTCTTTTTTCTGTTTTTCATCCATAGCTGACATTCCTTTCTGTTATCTGAAAAATCATTGTCAGTATATGGAGGAAACCGCTGAAATATACGGCTGCCACTTTTTTAATATAGAATGTATAACTATTTTATTCTTCATACCATTACACTATTTACATAATTCATTCATTAAATTTTTTATGGACATCCCATCCATACCCAAAATCATTCTCCGGCATCCCCGCAAGGCTATAGCCTCCGTCCGCGGTCCAGATATTCCCCGTAACCCAGGCGGCTCCGTCCTGCATCAGCATTTCTGCCAGGCCGGCCGCTTCCGCCGCGCTTCCCACTCTTCCAAACGGCAGCCGTTTTCCCAGGCCGGCCTCCGCCATACCTGGTGTTACCGATTCCTCTGTCATTCCTGCGGCTATCATGTTCAGCCTGATCCCTTTCGGGGCCAGCTGCAGCGCAAAGCTTTGCGCCGCCCTGTTCAGGGATGCATGCAGAGAGCCCGCCAGAAAATCAGTCCTGGATGCACGGATGCCGTCCGCGTCGGAGAGGAGTACAATAGATTTCAGCCTTCCGTCCGCACTGCCCAGAAGGGCTGCAGACTGTATCAGGCATAAGGGCTGTCGGAACAGCAGTCCATAGGCTTCCTCCAGCTCGGCCTCTTCAAGCTTCAGAAAGGAACTTTCCTTCCATCCCGGCACCGTTATCACCACACCGTAAAAACCGCCTTCCTGCTCCCACCGCTCCTCTGCCTGTTTTATCAGATCGGATTCTTTTTCTGCTGAAATCTCTGTAACGTCATACCCTTTTTTACGGAATTCCGCCGTGCAGGCACTTCCATATCCTGTATTGCTGCCAATTACCAAAATGTTCTTTTCTGTAAACTGACCTGACTGCTTCTGTAATTCCATTTCCTGCACCTCTTCTCTCCCATCACGGATGATTATAGGTTCCGTCAGGCAGCCTTGTCTGGGTCCATTGTGTCACGGAGTCATCACATGGGAATTCAGCCGCCAGTTTTTCATCGATATCAATACCCAGTCCCGGTTTTCCGTTCAGATATACATACCCGTTCCTTAATTCCGGGCTTCCGGGGAATACCTCTGCCAGCGTCTCGTCAATCCCGGCCCATTCCTGGATTCCGAAATTATGGGCATGCAGATCCAAATGGATATTCGCCGCATGGCCTACAGGGGATACATCCCCGGGGCCGTGCCATGCCGTACGCACGCCGAAATGCTCTCCGAAAACCGCCAGCTTGTTTGCCGGGGTGATGCCGCCGATATCGCTGATATGGCATCTGATAAAATCAATTAAGCGTTCGGCAATAAGATAATCATATTCCTTCGGATTGCAGAACAATTCACCCAGGGCAATGGGAGTCACACACTGATGCCGCAGCATCCGGTACCATTCACCCTGCTCCGGCGGCAGGATATCCTCCAGGAAAAACAGATGGTACGGCTCCAGTTCTTTTGCCAGTCTCACCGCATTGATGGCGGAAAGCCTTTCATGGGTATCGTGCAGCAGTTCTATTTCATTTCCCGCTTTGTTCCTTATATAATCCACCAGCTTCAATGTATTGTATACATACTGATCCGGACAGTAATATTCTCCCGCAGGCGCTCCCTCCGGTTTGTTCAGGCCCGCTGCTTTCCCGCCATAGCCTCCGAACTGTACCCGTATATGGCGCACACCCTGCTCACGGTATTTTTGTACATTTTCCCATACTTCCTCCAGCGTCCTGCCGTCCGCATGCCGATACACGGCTGCTGCTTCTCTGGATTTTCCGCCGAGCAGATCATAAACCGGCATACCTGCCATTTTTCCCTTGATATCCCACAATGCTGTATCCACTCCCGATATGGCATTGTTCGTCACGGGCCCGTTCCTCCAGTAGGAATTGGAATTCATCAGCTGCCACATGTCCTCAATATCCGAAACATTCCTGCCGGCCAACAGTGGCTTCAGATACTTTTCCACCAGCTCCGTCACCGCCAGATAGCGATAGGCAAAGGTGGCACAGCCCAGACCATACAGGCCCGGCTCAGAAGTCTCCACCTTCACCACCGTCAGGTTTGCCCCTGACGGCCTTGTATTAATTACCCTTACATCCCTGATTGTAACATTCCCCATACCTTTTCTCCTCTCATTTTTCCTGCATATAGGCAGGCAGCTCATGCCAGCCGGGCCCCGCGCCCTCCGATACATCCTCCGGCATCACAGGCAGTATCAGTCCGCCGTCAATCCTTACCACCGTTCCGGTGATATATCCGGCGTCCTCTGATGCCAGGAAACACGCCAGTTTTCCCACTTCCTTCGGTGTTCCCGACCGGCCCATGGGTATTTTCTGCTGGAATTTGCTTCCGGATAGTTCTTCTCCGGTGAAATTCCCGCGGATAGCCGTGTTTCCCGGAGCAATACAGTTAACGGTAATGCCATATTCCGATAATTCCAGCGCCATGGATTCACAGGCCCGGTGCAGTCCCGCCTTCATTCCGCCATACAGCGCATCCTCGGGATATACCCTCTGCCCCCTTGAAGAAGTGACGAACAAGATCCGTCCGGGAATTTCCCCGGATATCATATGTTTGGCGGCTTCGGAAGCACAGAGCAAATACCCGGCGTAATCCAGCCTGTAGACAAAGTCTATGTCCTCTTCCTTCATTTTACGGATGTCCGTATGGACCGTCAATCCTGCATTGCAGACAATACAGGAAATCTCTCCCAATACCTCTGCCGCCCAGGATACGGCCTGATGCGCAGTTCCTTTTTCTTCAAGAGAAGCCTGCCGGTAATAAGCCTTTTGCCCCAGCTGTTCAATTTCCTTTTTCAGAGAGACCGCGGCATCCTCTGCTGTATGATAGGTGAATGCAACATCATAGCCATTTTGCGCGAAAACCAGGGCAATACCTCTGCCGATTCCACGGCTGCCTCCTGTTATAAACAATGTCTTCTTCATGATTTGCTCCTGACTGCGTGCCCCGGGGTGTGCGATAATTTTTCTGCACTCTGCACGCCCCGGCACGTGATTACACCGGCCCGCCTGTTCCTATCCCCTATTCAGCAAGAAACCGATCCACTATCTGCTGCCTGTATTCTTTGGACAAGGAAGCAAAAAATGCGGAATATCCGGTAACCCTGACAACAAGATCCGGATATGCCTGGGGATTTTCATGGGCCTTCATTAATTTCTCTTTTGATACGCAATTCATGTTTATCAAAGTTCCGCCCGCCTGCTCATGCGCGTGGATCAGGGCTGCCAGTGCATCCGCGCCGCCTTCATTTTCCAGCAGTCCCGTATCAATATCCAGATGCAATGGAGCGCTGTTTCCATATCCGGCCTGTGTCTTCGCAACCGCATTTGCCTTCAGTGCCGGTGAAAAGGTATCAATCCCTCTTGCGAAGCCAGGATCCGGTTCTGAAGAATGAGAAATCGGTTCTCCCGCATGTCTTCCGTTAGGCGTGGCCTCCAGCTCTTTGCCGTACATCACGATATCTCCATGAGAAAATAATCCGGGAATAATCCGAAGATGATGCTTCGGCGTAGGGGTCCTCCTGCAGAGTTCAACAAATTTATCTCTGATCCGCAGTGCCCATTTTTCTGCCGGGGAATCAGGCGTCCCAAAACGTCTGATATTTTTCAGCATCAGCCGTTCCCGCTCCGCATCCGCGTAATCAGTTTCCAGAAGTTCAAATAACCTCTCCCAGGTGAGCTTTCCTTCTTCGATGACACGCTGCTCTATGGCCGCAAAAGAATCAGCCACCGTAGCCAACGCGATTCCGTCAATATTCAGGTTAAGGATATCCACCCCTCCGTTTGAGCAGTTCAGCCCTCTTTCCATCGTACCATGCATGAAAAGATTCAATACGATTTCGGGGAGATTACGCTGCATTACTTCATAATGCCGATCGTACCCTCTTTTGACACATTCAACCATAACGGAAAGATGCCGGGAAAACAGCTCCCACAGCCGCTCAATGGAATACTCTTTGCTTTCCTGCAGCTCTTCCAGCGCATAATGCAGGGCCATTCCCATATTGATTCTTGTCACATCCTGCAGCGGATACTCTCTGCCCGGAATTGCAGTCCAGTTACAGCCGCATTTCACACGCATTCTGCCCAATTCCACAGGATATCCGTTTTTAGCATAGCCCTCGGAGGTTCCTTTCTCCAGAGAATAACACACGCCGTTTCCGTCCTTTATCGTGTATTCCACAGCACGGTGCAGAAGTTCCTCTGCAGCCTCCTCCTGATCCCCCACCGGCTGATGTACCCTGACAGCCAGGTTGCTGGGAATATGTAAAAGGTGTGTGGCTTCCAGTATCAAAAAAGATATCCTGCTCAAGGTTTCTCTGTCACCTGCCGGAGACAGACCGCCTATCTGTGCATAATGGGTATCATTAAACAACAGGCTCGCGATCATCCAAACGGCTTCCTCTTCTGTGATAGCGCCGTTTTCTGTATCCTTTTCATAATAAGGTTGCAGCAGCATATCCATTCTTCCCAGCGCGCCGCCTACATAATACATACGGTCTACGGATTGAAAATGGGCCAGGAACTGACACGCCTCCCGGAATGTCCGGGGCGGCGCTTCCGTCAGATTTCGATTTGCCTGCGCTATTTCCAGATAATTCTGTCTGCGGAAGGGATCCGATTCTTTTTCCGCCAGTTCCTCCGCATAATCCGCATGTGCCTTTACCCACTCCAGAATACCAAGAAGCAGTTCTTCTTCCCCATCATAAAAATCCGGATCGACGGGATCATTTTTCTCCCTGTAATGTCTTACCTTTTCAAGAAGGCCTTTCCAGCCCAACGTCATTCCGATTTCCAAATCCGGACAAAGATGATTCATACCGGCAAATCCCGATTGGCGGATTCTATATTTTTCAATAATTTCATCCAGTTCGGAAGGTCTGTCTTCCTTTGCAACGCCAAACGGAATGTACCGCTGCAGATTACCAATCCAGCAGCCTGCCAGTGCACTGTTTTTGTTAATATACTTTGGCATTTCATTTAAAAATCTCCTGAAATTACGGCCAATCAATGCACAGCCATGTACCAATCCATCCTCACAGCATTCCGGTGTAAACCGGAAATCAGGGAAATCAATATATCCATGGTCATCAATATCGATAGAACCAAACCGGGATATCTTTTCTTCATTGATTTTCACCTTATCTTCCTGAAGCGATTTAATAAGCTTTATATACTTTTCAGAAACCTCTGCTTTTTGAGAATTAATTTTACTTCTCATTTACCCTACCTCCTGCATACCGCCTTTCTATGCACCAGTTTCATTTATAAAAATCCATATCTTTCTTTCAGTTCCTTTACATATGCTTTATCCGGCACAGCGCCTTCAAATGTAAGCTCTTTTCTCAGTGCGGCATACTTGGAATTGCCCATCGCATGATAAGCAAGCAGTTCCGCCTTTACGTGAGGGTACGACTTCATAAATTCTGCAACAGCCGGTATTTCCATATCATTGCAGCCGGGCACGAACGGAATCCTGACCAGGATATGGGCGCCCGTGGCAGCCAGCTTTTTGAAATTTTCCAGAATCAGCTTATTGTCAGTCCCTGTACATTCTTTATGTACCTTTCCGTCCATCGCCTTAATATCATAAAGAAACAGCTCCGTATCCGGAAGTATTTTTTCAAAATACGGCCATGGCACATTGCCGGCCGTATCAACAGCCGTATGTATTCCCTTTTTCCTGCACAAACACAACAACTCCTGCAATGCATCAATCTGCAGCATGCATTCTCCGCCGGAAAAAGTGACTCCCCCTCCGGAATTAACAAAATATATTATGTTTTCTTCCAGCTGCCTCATGATTTCTTCTGTCGTCCGCTCTTCGCCTACCGAAACAAGGGCCTCCGCATAGCATTCCCTGCAGCAACGGAAACAGCGGATACATTTTTTTTCATCAATCCTATGAATACCATTGGAATCCACTATATTCGCCTGCACCGGACAGTTTCTTATACAAGCGCCGCAGCCAATACATTTCTCAGGATAAAATAATATTTCCTTTTCAAAATTGACAGATTCCGGATTATGGCACCATCTGCACCGAAGATTACATCCCTTAAAAAAAACAACACTTCTGATCCCCGGCCCGTCATGAACGGAAAAATGCTGGATATTAAATATATTTGCCTTTTGCATTCCATCCTCCCCTGTAATCCCGGTAATATAACTCTATCATTCCTTAACGCCCGCCGATGCGATTCCCTGGACAATATACTTCTGCAGGAACAGGAAAATCATTCCCGGAGGAATAATCGCTACCGTGGCGAGTGCAAACAGCTTCGGATAATCCTTCTCTCCAAAATTCTGAAGCTGCGCGGTAAGCGTTGCAAGATAAGCCGGCAGTGTTGACTTTTGAGTGCTGTTAATATAAAGGAAGGGAGTCATCCAGTCATTCCAGGTATTCAGCGATACATTTACCGCTATTACGGTCAATATAGGCTTCTGCATGGGAACCACCACCTGGAGAAGAGTTCTGAAAAAGCCGCAGCCATCCAGCTCCGCCGCCTCCTCAAAAGCAATGGGCAGCGATTTCATGGACTGCATAAAAAGAAACACCCACAGCAGATACCCCCAGCTCAGCGGAAGATAGAGCATCAGCTGGTTGTTATACAGGCCCTGCCCTCCCTGGCCTAAAATATTATTGCCCCCTACAAGAGGTATATTGGAAACCATAACAAAGGTAGGAATAAGCGTTAAAACGGAAGGAATAACCTGTGCCGCGATAATGATTGCAAAGAATGTTTTTTTGAATCGGAATTCATATCTTGCCATCACATATCCCACCAGAGTTGACATTACCAATACAATAACAGTATACCACGCTGTTCTCATAAATGTATTGATTAATGGCTTAATTGCAGATGTGGAAAATGCAAAAATATAGTTGCTCATAACCCATTTTGTTGGTATCGGCAGTATCCGGCTCAGGCTGGTAAATTCCGTCTTCGTGTTAAACCCTCCAAGAACAGAATAAATCAATGGAAACAGCATAATAAGTGCAACAGCGCTCATAAATACCAGCCATACCGCGCGGACTAAAATCTTTCCGGTTTTTTTCATTCTCATTCCTCCTTACTAAGCACGACCTTGAAATAAATCAGTGCAAACACTACCGTAATCAGCCCAAGGATGGTAGACTCGGCTCCTGCCATACCAAGGTTAAAGTTAACGACACCATCCCGGTATATTTTATACATCAGCACATCCGTCTTACCATATGGATTGCCCTTAGTAATAAACATAATCACATCAAACATCTGCATGACACTGATTATACCTGTCAGCATAATATATGAGGTCACAAAACGCAGGCCGGGAAGCGTAATATACCGTATCCTCTGGACGGCGTTCGCTCCATCCACCTTTGCCGCCTCATACAAAGATGCATCAATTGACTGCAGGCCGCCCAGCCAGATAATAGCCGCAGGTCCCAGATTTCTCCATAAAAAATATACCGCCACCCAAAACACCATCCAGAACTGTGAATAACTCCAGGTAACCGGCTTAGCTCCAAAGTCCTTCAATAACGTGTTCATGGTACCATTAGGCTCCAGAAGCGCCACAAAAATGGCTGAAGTTATGGAGGTGGAAGCGATACACGGCACATAAACACTGGCACGAAAGACTCCTCTCGCCCTGCTTGTAACATTCAGCGCCAGGCCTATCGCAAAAGAAATCAGAGTATTTGCTCCAAGACAGATAACTCCGATCCACACCTGTCTCCATAAAAGAAGTAAATAATCTCCTGTGGTAAAAAAGTTTATATAGTTCTTCAAACCAACAAACCTGGGGCTTTCAGCCAATCCATTATATTCCGTCAATCCCAGATACAACCCGTAAATCAGAGGAATCAGTCCCCAAAGGGCTATGTAGGCAAAAAAAGGTAAAATAATACTGTAAGCTCTTCTGCTTCTTATCTGTGCTCTGTTCCGTGATTTTTTCTCTCTCTTTTTTCCGTATACCGGCACGTTATCTTTCAAGAAAATCCCCGCCTTTCCTTTTAAAAAGCCGGCAGAACTGCTCTGCCGGCTCTTCTATTGTTATTCATTCTACTGCAATGCTTCAATTTCCTTCTGTGCTTCTTCACAAATTGTTGCAATGGGATCTTCCGTCATTGTAGTACGGGCAAGCACCTTCTGATTGATAATTTCCCAGATAGCAGAATCATTTTTAGGGAATACCGCTACTCCTGTAAATGTACCATTCTTAATTGCATCCATTTCAATTACTAACGCCGGATCATTTTCATAATAAGAGGTATCCTCAATAATTTCATTTATTGCCGGACAATAAGAACCTTCCAGCCAATATTTTTCATTTTCCACCCTTAATGCTTCTCTGATTAAATTGAAGGAAGCCTCTTTATTGGCTGCTTTTTTAGGTACTCCCAGATATACAGAACCAACCGTACAATTTCCTAAGGTTCCGTCATAGGTGGGCAATTCCGTAACGCCCCAGTTTACACCATTCTTCGTCGCATCACTGGCCTGCCATGATCCGTTTATTACAAAACCGATATTCTTTGTTTCCTGGAATGCACTCCACATAGGACTTTCGTCCGCACCATTTCCAAGCCCTTCCGGTAAGTTTTTGTTCATTTCACGAATATACTCAAGCCCCTGCTGTACCAGAGGATCTGTCAGATTAATCTTACCGTCAACTCCGAAATCCGTTCCGAGCATACGAAGGAAGGGAGTTGCCCTGAGTGCCCCGCCGGCATGAGGGAAGGAAGGAATCCCACCGCCCCATACATCATCGCCGCTCTGGGTGATAGCAGCTGACGCCTGCTGCCATTCTTCCCAGGTTGTGGGCGGATTTTCAGGATCCAGTCCTGCAGCAGACAGAAGGTCTTTATTGTAAAACATCAGGAAAATAGATGTTTTATATGCAACGCCCACCGCATTCCCATCCGCATCGTGAAGCAGGAAAGTCGGATTTACGGACTGCACGATATCATCAGGCAGAGTCTCCAGAATACCTTCGTTCGCATAGGTCGGCATAAAAGTCTCACCAGCTACAATGTCAGGCGCGCTTCCTGCCGCAAAAAGGGCTCGCTGTTTCTCATCCAGTGTTTCCGCCCAGCCCCAGTCCACATATTCCACATCATATTCGGGATAGTTTTTTGCAATGCTTTCGGTTACCGCCATATAATATTTATCTTCATAAGTGGGACCCTCATCTCTGGCATTCGCAGCTGCAATCTGTTCCTCATTATATCCTACCTTAGGAACCACCAGCTTTATTTTACCGTCAGATGAAGCTGCGCCATCATCAGACTGCGGTGCTGCCGTATCGGTTCCTGTACTTTCAACAGCCCCTCCACATGCCGTCAAGGCAGTCATTGCCAGCGCTCCTGCCAGCAAAAGAGATAATACCTTCTTTTTCATAAAACCCTTCCTTTCTCTATAACAAGCATATATATTATGTTTGTTATATTTATACTAATCGATATGTTTATTGTGATTATAATGCTAACATTCTTTGTTAATAGTGTCAATATTAGTATCAAATATTTTATTTTTTTGTATATATTAAATATATTTCTTTGATCATTACCACAATTTCTCACATAGCAAACATAGCATTTAGAAGTTAAAAATGTATACTTTGTATTGACGAAAATTTGACATATATCAGAAAATGATTATAATTAAATCAGACTTCGCAACCATTCAAGCGTTCTGTTCTTCCCATTCAACAGCCACCTGACATCGCGCGTATAACTTATAAATGAGGAGGGGGATCATTATCCATGGAAAATCACCAGGCGTTATTTCAGACAATCAAACAGGATATACTGCAGAAACTGCAGCTTAAGGAATTAAAACCAGGCGACAGACTTCCGACCGAATCAGAATTAATGGAACAATATAATGTGAGCCGCATTACCGCATCCCGGGCTTTAAATGAATTAAGAAATGAAGGAATCATAATACGTTATCCGGGGAAAGGCACCTTTGTGGCGAATAAACCGGAGCCCATACTGCCCCTGCAGACAGCTTCTTCAGGATCGGTGTCCGGTACCTCCGCTTCGTTGACAGAAATTGCATTCATCCTCCCAACCATACAGGATTATTTTTCCCTTTCCCTCATAAACGGTCTTAAATCCGTATTTTCACCGGATCAGTACCGGCTGTATCTGTTTTCCAGTCAAAACGATAAATCTGAGGATCAGATTCTCAAACGCTGCCTGGAAATCGGGATATCCGGAATCGTACTGTTTCCTGTCGATCAGGCATATTACAGCGACCAGCTACTGTACATGAAAATTAACAGTTATCCTCTTGTGCTTATCGACCGGATTCTGCCCGGTATAGATACCAGCTATGTTATCACCGATAACTATAAGGCGGGTCAGCTGGCCATGAATCATCTTCACCAGCTTGGTCACAGAAATTTTGCTTTTTTTACAAAGACTCATCAGTCCACAGCTCCTGTCCAAAACAGAATCCAGGGGATACAGAACGAAATGGAGAACAATGCCAATTCCGCATCCAATCTCCGGATCTATGAGCGATTTGATATCGAAAAACCGTTATCCTATTATTACGAACTTATGACTATGCTTATCCGGCATGATCGAATTACAGCTATCATTGTTTCCGAATCTGCCGCCTGCCTTTATTTATACGATTTGATTACATCGCTCGGCTACAAAATTCCGCAGGATATTTCCCTGCTCTCTTTTGATAATCCTATTAGTGCGGTTTCCGATTTTAACTTTTTTACGCATATCAATCAGTCCGAATATGCTCTCAGCCAGGAGGCGGGACAGATTCTGAAGCGGATGATTCAGAAAAAGGATTTTACCGTTCAGCGTAAGGTATTAACTCCCGTACTGGAAATACATAATTCCACAGGGCCGGTTCCTGTAAAATAGACTTGAAATTATTGTAAAAAGAAAGCATAAGTTAATATGATTTTTGGGCCATTTTTACCCCAAATAAAAACATCCCTGTTGGAATCAGTTTATTATAGACTTAATTTCCAACAAGGATGTTTTGACCTATTCTATTTATTTTAGATCCGAATCGATGGGAGTTGTTCAAAATATTATAGCATTTTCCGCTTTTCTTTTCTGCGCAGCAACCAGACCAGTAAATCTACTACCGTATAATTCTCAGAGTTCCAAAGGAATACCGGACTTTTCACACAACGCCTTCAGCTCATGGAAAAGTATTTTTGTTTCTTCCTCAGGCAAATCCAACTGAGGCGCCCTCATCCCACCTACCGGAAGTCCCCTCAGCCTGAGCGCTTCCTTAAACCAGGACATATTGCTTCCGCAACGTAGAAGATCACAGAAATCCACACAAATATCCTGCCACTTTTTCATTTCATCCAGATCCTTCCCCTGAAAAGCGTCATATACTGCCGTAAATGGCTCCGGAAAAACGCCTGCCACACCGGATACCGTACCGTCACATCCCATCATTAATAACTCTGCAAACATTTTATCACATCCATGTAAAACAGAAAAGGAAGGAATGTGAAGATACTCCAGTGTCCGCAGCATATCCGGGAAGCTGTACTTTATACCGATTACATTATTACAATCACGGGCAATCTCTGCAGCTGTCGTTACTTTCAAATCGTTACCGGAGCATTGTGGAATATTATAAAAATAAATAGGAAAATCTGATGGGACAAGGGAAGACAGGCGTTTGTAATAAACCGCTGTTTCCTTGTCATCCGCTCCCAGAAACATTGGGGTAACAATCCCGGCGCCATCTGCCCCTATGGAAAATGCATGGTCAAGCAGCGCTTCCGTCTCTTCCTGCCGCATGGCACCGCAATGTATGAATACTCTTGCCCGTCCGTCAGCCGCCCGAACCACAGTTTCCGCAATCTCCTTCCGTTCATCCTCCGTCAAATGCACCATTTCTCCGGTTGTTCCACATGGATACAGACAATGTATTCCTTTTTTCACAAGTTTGTCAGTCAGTATCGCCAGATTTCTCGTGTCCACCTTTCCATTTTCCGTAAAAGGAGTAACCATCGCCGCCGTAACGCCATATAATTTTTTCATATCCTACCTCATTTTTTCATTTTCCATCCGCAAAAGTTCCCTTACTTTTTCCGGATCTGTTTCCCTCAGCGAACAATCCTGTTGCACAGACACCGCTGCGGCTGCTCCGGCGGCCTGTCCCACCAGTCCACAGGAAGCAATATAATGAATTTTACGGCAAGCCGGCTTTCCTGTTACTAAAATGCCTTCCAGTCCTTTAGGAAGGAGCGCGGCAAGAGGCACATACCAACCGTCAGTGCTTTGTCCGCTCATGGGATGCCCCAAAATTTTTACAATACAATCACTGCGTTGGCAAATTCCCGTCTGTATTTCTTCTGGTGTAATTGTGTACTCTGTGAATTCTGCTGGTTCCCAGGTTTGATGATAGGCCTTTGAAATATTAGCGTAAGTATCCAGTAACTGTGCCTTTTCAAATCCAGGAATATAGTTTTTAAAAAACTTATGAACCAACCATTGCTGTTTTCTCACCGTACACACTGCTTTTGCATACTCTTCCGGATCAGAAACATCCGTATTATGCAGAGTATCATCGATTGCCCAGTACGCACCCACACCATCTTTTTCATAAAAAAACATCAGGACATCACACATTTGCGCAATCAACTCATACTCCGGATTATCAGAAACGGCTTTCTTCAGAGCTTCCATAAATCCATGAACAGCCAGTGGATTTCCTTCGTTTACCAATTCCTCCATTTCATCGGGATCCGGCGTTTTTCCAACCATAGGACGCAGGAACCACCGATCCGGAGTATTTCGGATATAATCGATCACTTTGTGTATATCCACGCCTGAAACCCTGGGCAGCGTCCCTAAATAAGCTTTAGGATATGCAAATTTTTTCCCTGCCATGGCACAGACAGATGCCCCCTGGGTAGTATCCACAACTCTTTTGGCTAATACTGCAAATTTCTCAAATTCCCCCAGCAGAACCACGCCGGTAATCCTGTTGTTATCCTGCAAAACATCCACCGCCGGCATTCCCAGAAAGGTATGTACCCCCGCCAGATCCAGTTCCCGTTGTGCCACATACCGATATGCATTAGGATTTACATATTGATCATTAAAAGGGTTCATAAAAGTACCTGTATCAATATATGGAACGTAGGATGTAAGACCTATTTCCTCCAACGCTGCCTGTATACCCTTTTCTTCCATGGTCCGGATGGAAATTCTTTCAAACATCGGATCGCTGGCACCTTCTTTCACAGTTTTCCATAAAAGTTCCCAGGGATAACCTCCCACCACCAGGTGCCCTTCCCGGCTGATAAATCCATCCATCCCCCATGTGTCTATTTCGGCAGCCTGCCCGCCCAAAACCGCATTCTTTTCTACCAGAACTACGCTGCATCCTGCCTTAGCGGCGGATAGGGCGGCGCAAATGCCCCCAAGCCCTGCGCCAACCACCAGCACATCCGTATTTTTCAGAATCTTTAATTTTCTATCTGTCCGCCAGTGATATTCCCCACTCATTTATTCTCCCTTCGCAAAACGCTGTTCTGCCTGATTTGCAATGTCCACTCTTTCCTGGGCGCCCTTTGAAATCAACTCCTGCACAAAGGCATCCCAATCCTCAAAAGAACGTTCTCCACTTATAAATTTGTTAATTTCCGTCTTGCTGTAATCCATATAACTTTGGTTGATTTCTGTTATTCTGGCTGATTCTTCCGCCGTATAAGGAGGCTCTATCGGCTGCTGGATCACACAATCCATATTATTTACGTAAACCTTGTGGATATTTTCCCTTGTCCAGGATTCCTCACTGGTGGATTTGAATGCTGCATCGTAATTGGAGTACCATGACATATCTAAAAACAGATCACCGATACCGATTTCCGAACCGGCTTCATAGGTCGGATCCCCTGTTCTGGATTTATATTCCTCCACAACACTATCCAAAAACTGTGGTTTTTGATCTACCATTTCCCAATGTGTACCTTCAATACCGTAGTTCATCAGATAGCCGCCTTGCTCACTATAAAGCCAGTCCACAAATTTCATCAGTACTTCCTTATTTTCGGTATCTGCGCTGATTCCCCATACGTTATAGTAGTTATTGGGATGGCCATAATTCACTGTCTTCCCTTCTTCATTTTCCAGGAACATAATTGGTTCCAGCTTTGCGTCTGGATTCGTTTCCCGCAGTGTTTTATTCAGTGTATCTAAAAAGACAGGATTATCATAATAGAAAAGATACTTTCCTGTACCTAACCCCGATTTCCAGTCATCTGCTGAAACAATGAGATACTCATTATCCAGAATACCTGACTGATACATTCTATGAATATACTGTAGTGCATCTCTATAGGAATCCTCCAATAATCCCATATGCCACACATTATCCTCATCCTGATACAGGCCATAATCACCACCTAAACCTTTTATCGGACTCATATAGTTGAAAAGCAGCCTGTCGTCTCCGCGGGTACCATACGCGATTGAATCCGGATATGCTTTGGACAGCTCTTCCAACACATCATACAGTTCCTCCCAGGTTTTCGGCACGGCAAGCCCCTGTTCCTTGAGCAAATCGGTACGGATACAGGGTACGGATCCCTGTTCCCAATTATCATCCCGTCTGATTTGGGCCAGTGTATAAATACCACCATCCATCTTATATCGGGAAAGTTCCGGAATATTTTCATAGTCCTTCTGGATATTCGGCGCATACTGATTAATTAAATCGGAAAGCTCCATCAGGCAGCCTGTACCGACCACATCGCTGACATTCCCCCAGATTGTGAATAAATCCGGCAATTGATTTGCTGCCAGCAATGTATTCATTTTCGTTTCATAGTCCGAATAAGTGGATACCTGCAGATTAATCCCAAGATTTTCCCGGATCCATTCCACGGTTGCACAGTCAGGATTATAAGGCTGCAGGCTGCTTTCCGGCCTGGCATATGTGATCGTCACCATTTCATCTGCAAGCCAGGTATCCTTTCTTCCACTGTCAGCTGCCGCTCCGCTATTTATGGTCTTTCCCTGTCCTCCGGATACATCAGGCTCTGCTGTCCCGGCTGAACTGCCGCAGGCAGCTACCCCAAACGCCATTATCAACGCACATACACATGCTGTTACTTGTTTTCCAATTTTTTTCCTTCCCATTCTTTTTACCTCCTCCTTTTATTATGAAAGCCTTATCCATCGGCGATTATATAAGTACGCCAGCAGGTCTTTCCATTGATTTATAGTTACACCGGACTACCCCTTTACAGAGCCGACCATTACCCCCTTTTCAAAATATTTAAAAACAAACGGATAAACCATAATAAGCGGCAGTGTCGTCACCGCTGTTACTGCATACTTAATGGATTTTGTGTCAATAGGCACCGATAAACTGCCCTCAGAGGAAGCCATATAAGCCATTTCTGTCGTGGATCCCTCTATTACAATACTACGCAGGACCAATTGCAGCGGATAAAGTAATTTATCATTTAAAAACATCAATGCATTATAAAATGAATTCCAATTTGCAACTCCATAAAACAGTATCATGGTTGCAATAATGGGTTTGGAAAGCGGAATAATAATCTTACTAAATATGATCCAGTCATTGGCTCCGTCAATATAGGCCGATTCTGTCATTTCATAGGAAATGGATTGAAAAAAGGTCCTCATGACAATCACATTATAAACACTGATAGAAGAAGGCAATAAAATTGCCCAAATAGTATTATAAATATGTAAATCTGTCACTGTAAGAAATAAAGGAATAATACCACCACTGAAAAACATCGTAAATAAAATTACTGTTGTAAATATTTTCCTTCCATAAAAATCTTTTCGGGACAACGGGTAAGCGCACAATGCCGACAGCATTACTGAGAGTATTGTACCCACTGCCGTATAGAATACACTATTAGCAAAAGCCCTCACAATTGCCGCATTCTGAAACACGATTGAATAGGCATAGGTAGTAAATCCCCTGGGATAAAAAATAACCTGATTCGCCCCCACATAGGCTCCTCCGCTGACAGAATTTATATAAATGTAATAAAGCGGATATATAGCTGTTAAACTAATGATAACCATTACCACTCCCGTGATGATGTCAAAAAGAGTCACTTTCTTTTTCATTCGCCGCCCCCTTCTAGAACAGACTTGTATCACTCAGTTTGGAGGATACAAAATTTGTTATCCCTAAAAAAAATAAAGAGATTAAGGATTCCACCAATCCCACTGCTGTAGCATAGCTGTACTGCATCCCCTGCAACCCCCGCCGATAAACAAAAGTAGATATTACATCTGATGTATTATAGGTATTTGAATTCTGCATTAACAGCACTTTGTCGAAAGATACTGTCATAATACTTCCCATTCTCAGGATGAACATAATCGTAATCGTACCTGCAATACAGGGCAGTGTAATATGCAGCAGCTTCATCAGCCTTCCACCTCCATCAATTTCACAAGCCTCATACAATTGCGTATCCACTCCGGAAATTGCCGCCAGATATATGATGGCGCTCCACCCCATTTCCTGCCAGATATCTGAGATAACATATAATGGCCGAAACCATGACGAATCCAGCATATAGGATTTAGCACTACCTCCGAATGCCATAACGATTTGATTGACCAGACCATCTCTCGACACCAACGTAATCATAAGGGAAACCGTAACCACCACAGACACAAAATGCGGAAAACAGCATACCCTTTGTACCAGTCCTTTCAGTTTTCCCCATCTTATTTCATTAACAAAAAGAGCAAATAGAATAGGGACCGGGAAGCAAATTAAAATCTGCCAAAGACTTAAATAGATTGTGTTCTTAAATGCATTCCAAAAATCCGGATCCTCCAAGAACTGCCTGAAATATTTAAGTCCTGCAAAGGCGCTTCCCAATATTCCCTCACGAACTTTAAAATCCTTAAATGCAATCAGAATCCCATACATAGGCTTATACTTAAATAAAATGAAATATATTAACGGCAGCAGCAGCATTGCGTACAGGTATCTGTTCTTATAAAGCAGTCTTCTCCTATCTTCACCCTTTTTCAAATCGTTTCCCCCTCTCTTTCAAAGTTTTGACTTTGTGATGTCAGTATAGGAAAAATACAGGATGAAAAATATATAAAAATCCGGGAATTTATGCATAATTTCTGACTTTTTTGGACTTACATATATTTCCAGTGTCATTTTTAATAACAAAGTCAATTTTTTATCTTGATTTTTATCACTATCAATAGTAATTTAATAGCATCTACAGAAAAGGAGAATATTTCATGAGACAACATAGTAACACTCGATATCTATCCTTTCGTAAATGGTTTAGCGATTTTTCCCTACAAAATAAAATTCAATTAATTTCCATAGCCTGCCTGATCACCTTGGCAGGCGCTTCTGTCCTGATTACAAATATACTGCTGAAAAGTTATAATAATCTTCTACTGGACTCTGTCAGCGCATCTCTTTCGTTTGCCAACGATGATATCACGCAGAAGCTTGACAGTTCTTATGAGCTCTCCTATACTCTTCTGGCAGATTCCAGTCTGCAGCAAATACTGACAGAACTGAAAACCAAACCCGGTTCCACAGAAACTGCCAGTTTATATACAAAAATAAACAGCCGCCTCCATGCCTACTATCTGGAACATCAAAAAGAATACATTTCCTACATAAGCCTTTATACAGATGTCTTTGACTGTCATACAGACGCCCGTAAAGCTGCTTCACTGTCTTCCAAACGCATTGAGGAAATCATGCAGACTGCCAGGAACGCCAATGGAAAAGCGGTCTGGATTACAGATGATACTATTGGACATGGACTGCTTCTTGCACGCGAAATCCGACAGTATGATAATCTTTCCCTGACACCTCTGGGAACAATTATACTCTGTATTGACCTGGATAAAATGATTAACAGCTGCCCGATGTTTTCAGAATATGACTCTTTCTACTATCAGATTACGGATGAAGGCGACCGATTGATTTATGATTCCACCCCATCCGGGCAGGAACCAGACAAACAGCCTATTTACCGACACAGTCAGGCTTATAACGGCCATCAGCTGAGCAAACGCGGTAATCACTGGTACTTATCGCTTACAGGTGAACTCTATCCCAAAGGCTGGCATTATACCTGCCTGGTTTCCTATGATAAAATCAAAAATACTCTTGACAGTTCACGTCTATTGTCCTTTTTACTGTTGCTTTCCTGCTGTATACTGATTGCGTTGGCTTCTCGTTACATAATCCACTCCTTCACAAAACACTTTGGTATCTTATTACAAAAAATGCAGCATTTCGCCAGTTCATGTGATACCCTGACAAATTTTGAACCTGATACCCGATATAATTATCAAGAACGCAAAGATGAAATTGGCATGCTTCATCGCCAGTTTGACCAGATGGCAGAACAGATATCCGATCTGGTAGAGTCTAATTATACGAAAGAACTGCTCGTCAAGGAAGCACAGTTGAAAGCTCTGGAAATGCAGATTAATCCGCATTTTCTCTACAACACACTGGAATCCATCAACTGGCGTGCAAAAGCAATCGGTGCCTCCACTATTTCCTTAATGGTGGAATCTCTGGGCAATTTATTCCGGGCAATTCTCAGTAAATCCAACGAAAGTTTTACTATCTCAGAAGAAATTGCTCTTGTAGAAAATTATCTGACCATACAAAAATGCCGCTTCGATGACAGACTTGTTTATTTCATTCGAACAGATCCGAGGCTTTCCGATGCACTTGTTCCCAAAATGATCATTCAGCCATTAGTAGAAAATGCAGTTTCCCACGCCATAGAGGGTATGAGGAAAAAATGCCTGATTGAAATATCAGTCCAACGTCAGCATGAATTTTTAGAAATTATTGTTCAGAACAGCGGTTCCCGATTTGAAGATGGACTTTTGGAAAAGTTACGTAACGGAGCCGTCACACCTAAGGGTTTTGGGATCGGTCTGCTCAATATTGACAAACGAATAAAATTGATGTTCGGTTCAGATTATGGTCTTTTTTTAAGTAACGAGAACGAAATGGCAACCGCCCGGATTCATCTTCCCTGCGATCATTTGTACAAAAAGAAATAATAATAGGAGGTTTGATGATATGCTAAAACTGATACTTGCCGATGATGAAAAAGTAATCCGGGAGACGATTAGCTCACTCATAAACTGGGATTCTCTTGGAATAGAACTGGCAGCGGTCTGTGAAAATGGACCTGAAACTCTACAGGAAATACTGGACATAAAACCCGATATTGTAATGACAGATATCAAAATGCCTGGAATGTCAGGTTTAGATTTAATCGGAAAAGTATGTACCAACACCGATCTCACCATAGAATTTATCCTGCTTTCCGGATATGCAGATTTTGAATACGCCAAACAGGCCATAATATATAAAGTTTCCAACTATCTTCTAAAGCCCTGCAACGAAAGTCAGATTATCGATGCAATTAAAAAAGCCTCCGGAGAAATCCGGAGGCGGAAAAAAATAAAAGAACTGGTACCTGAAGCTGTTATCAGTGAAAATATATCCCGTTACCATTATAAAGAGTATATCAATCAAATTCTGGATTATGTAGACCTCCATTTTGCCGATCCCAATTTATCCCTGAAGTGGATTGCTCAAAATATTCTCTATATGAATGTTGATTATTTAAGCAGGGAATTTACACATCAAACCGGCCAAAAATTTACAGATTATCTCACTAATCTGCGTATCGCTAAAGCTAAAGTACTGCTTAAAGGCTGTCAAAACGAAAAAATTTATACTATAGCAGATAAGGTTGGCTTTGCCAACAATCCCCAATACTTTATTCAGCTGTTTAAAAGTGCTACAGGCATGACACCACGAGCATGGATAAAATATGGGGTAATGGAAAAACCTTTGATATAATTTACATTATCCCTCTTTGGTATTTCATCAAAGGAAGGATTATGCCAGTCCTTTTAATTTCAATCCATGGTAAGGTCATAATACAGCCGGACCTCCCCGGTAATCCCCGACAACGCCGCAGGTTCCGGCTTAGGCCTGATAGGATCCGGTACTTTCGCCATTTCCCGTTCCAGCGTTGTAGCGACTTCAATCATGACCTCATTTTCCCCTTCCCTGCACAATCCGGTAATATCATAAAGAAATGGAGGCGCTATCTGTATTCCCGCGCTGCTTTTGTTCACAAATAGTTCCACACCTTCCCAGGCATCCGTAACCGCAAGGACTATCCGTCCGCCTTCAGCCATCTGTCCCTTCGACAAAATAAACTCATTTTCATACCGTACAAATCCGCTGAACTCCGGCTTTTCCTCCGCAAGCCTGTCAGGCAGGGTAATTTTTCTTCCATCCTTAAAATCGGGATAATCGATGCTTCTGCAGATACTTCTTTCCCATCCCCCGGCAAAAACCAGCTTTTCCCCATCCGCCTTAACCGGACGGCAGAGCCAGGCATCCTCTTCCTCCTGTGTCAGACCTTCCTTATCAAATACGGCAATCAGGCTCTTAAGAGGTTCCACCTCCACAGTTAGTACCGAACCATCATAATCCGCCCTTTCCAGGCAGTTCTCCCATGCATGATACAGATAACACCTTCTGGGATCACCTATTGCAATCCTGCCCCTGTATCCTTCTGTCCCTTCGTTCACAAACAGATAAACCGCCGAACCATCCTCCTGCTCATAATGATAATAACGAAGCCTGTCATCCGCAGGCTGTATGAAGATATCCGCAAAATCAAGCTCCTTCAGCGCAGGAATCAGCTGTTCCGTTTTCACCAGTCTGCAGCCATGCATTCCGGCGAGCAGCTTCTTTTCTTCCTCCTTATCCGCACAATCGCAGAGTCCTGCCGGATAGCCTTCCAGAAAAAATACCGGAATCCCCATCACCTCCAGTTCACCGGCCGCCCGGGCAAATGCTTGTGTCACATATTCCATGTAAGGGACGATCAATACCCTGTATTCCTGCGTATTCACCCGCAGCACTCCCTTTTCCAAGACTGTTTTATAGCCGTCCCGGTCTGCAAAAACATCCTGGGGTATCAAATCATAATCCATCTGGGCATCGGCAAGCAGATGGGCCGGTTTATGGGAAAACATACATTTTCCCGTCCATTCCCCCTCCCCGTGATACAAAACGGCGATTTCCGCCACATGCCTTCCATGGGCAATCAGTTCACAGACCCGGTTGGTATAGGCCATCAGGCATCCGAAATGGCGGTATTGGGGATTATTTCCATGGGCATAAAAATGGGGCGGGCAGTCCGGATCCGGAAAGGCCATCGGAGAAAATGCATGCGGTACATAATGGTTAATCCCTCGGACCAGAAAATGATCCACCAAGTATTTTTCCAGGCGCACTCCTTCCGACCAGCCATATGCCCCGAATATCTCACACATGGAATTCCCTTTTTTCAGAGGCTCAATCGCAGCGGAAGAACTCCCCAGCTTCCCAAGCATGTAATGATAGAACTCCCCGATCCTTTTCGAGAAAACGCCGTCATCATAATTCAAATCCTCTCCCTGGGGAAGCACCTGACCGCCAATATCGTCAATGCCCGACATATCCTGTCCTGAAAGCCCCCGGAAATAATGGCCCAGGGAGGAGCCGGTCCTGGCATGCATGTTATTGTCTTCGATCAAATGACCGATATATTCTGCTCCGTGCTCCCTGCACCAGCTTCCCAGCTGTTCGGAAAATGACTTTTTCACAAGCCGGGTAATGGCATCCATGTAAGCGTAACGGATCCCTGCCTTCTCTTCCGGATCCGCATCTTCTTCCCAGAGAAGAGCCAGCTTTATCCCATAATCAACTCCCAGCGCTTCCTTCAAAGCATCCTCGAGAGGAGCGCTCCATGGAAAATCCATGTCTTTTCCGAATACCACATCCGTCGCATATAAATGGCCGTTTCCAAGCTCCGGTTCGTCGGAAAAGAAGCCGGCAATTGTCTTTCCGAATTCCTCCCCGTAATGGGCATAATGAGGCTCATAAACCGCATCAATCAATACACGGCAGGACGCGCTGTCCATCATATTGATATAACTTCTGTGATAACCGAGGTTTCTCGATATATGCAGGGCATAAACCTTCCATATGCCTTCAGGTACCTTCCATGAAATACCGTTTTCCGTGATATATCCGGATAAATCGATACTTTTTTCCGCCAGGCTTTTTGCGCTTCCCCGGCCTGAATCCGCCTGTGCCGCGAAGGGGACCGCAAACAATCGCAGAAGCCTGTCATCGTCAAAATGCCGGGGTTCCTTCTCCCCGATATAGCTTTCTATCTGTGTGGGCTGAAAGGGATCCGGATGGAACAGCTCCTCCTTTCCGATACAAAGCGTTTCTCCGCCGGAACACCGGTACGTACGGCAGCTGACGCTCTGTCTGCAAAGTTCATCGGGCTGTTCCGCCATTGCACCGTTTGCATAACCGGTAGGGAAATGGCTGTCATCCAGAATCCAGACCTTCATCCCTCTTTTCCGGGCCTCATCCAGAATCACATCCATATCCGCCCACCATTTGGGGCCGCAGAAATCCGGATGCGGACGGCTTTCCACACAGACTGCCTTGATATTGCTTTCGTCAATAACCTTCATATACTCCCGTAAAACAGCTTCCTCTTCCCCATGCTGCCAGAAAAAAGGAAATATGTAGTTGCCGCCCTGATTGGTAAGAAGCTTTTTTATTTTCCGGTTCACTTTTTTTACCTCCTGCACTATGTATGATTGCTTTCTCCGGGCCGCAGGCTGGCTGCATGATATTACCTGAAGAATAATCATATAATCTTGTTCTTGTAAAATAATGATAAACGATTATAATCAAGTTGTAATCATTTGATTTTGCCAATATATCATATTATATTGCCCGATACAGCCGGTATCCTGCAGTTATGCATGGCAACGGTATCCGGTCGGTACAGCAGCCATTGCTTTCATTCTTATAGAGAAAAGGTGACGTTATATGTTTGATCAGATTTTTTTCACACAGGTACAGTTTCCTACACCTGTCACTCCTGCGGAGGTCGAAAGACAGATGTCCCGGAACGCACAGAACCTTCAGGAGAAAGAAAACGGAACACAGGAAGAGCTTCCTGCCAATATGAGAAATGCAGATTATTTTATCTTTGGGAAAATGGACACCTTTTCACGTCCTCCTGTTACGGATTTTGCCCTGGAAAACCTTTTCTATATGGAGGCCTTCAGCATCTTCACTTGCCCGAAGGGGTTCTTCACAAACAGAAAGGATTATCAGTCCTTTCTTATCATTTATACATATGAAGGAAACGGCGTTCTGGAATATATGGGAAAAAGTTACTCGCTGGGCCCGGGCGACGGTTTCTTTATTGACTGCCGCGTTCCCCATCTGTACCGCACGGAGGGGGATGTCTGGAAACATGGCGTATTCCACTTAAACGGGCCTCTGGTACCCGCCCTGTTTTCCCGGTATATGGAAAATGGATCCGTCTCTTTTTATCAGCCTTTTACCGGCAATTATCAAAAGATGCTGGAGGAACTGTTATCCATTTATGGCTCCGTACAGCCCTGCCGGGACTGGCTGGCTTCCGATTGTATCAGCAGTATCCTTACCGATCTTCTCAGGAACGCGTCCGAGGAAAAAGAAACAGACTCCCCGGTACCGGAAAATCTGCGTTATCTGATCGCTTATATGGAAAAGCATTTTACACAGGCGCTGACGCTGGATTTCCTTTCCCGTTTTTCCGGCATAAGCAAGTACTATCTTTCCAGGGAATTCAAGAAGTACACCGGATACTCGCCAAACGATTATCTGATAAGCCTCCGGGTGGAGCATGCCAAATTTTTGCTTCGTTCCACCACCCTTCCAGCCAATAAAATTGCCCTGACGGCAGGTTTTCATGATATAAATAATTTCACCAATCTTTTCCGCAAAAAGACGGGAATGACGCCGGGAGGTTATCGGAAAAGCTGTTAATTTTCCATATTCAGCTAAAAATTACAGCCTGACGCCTTTCATACAGTTTCCTCTGAAGCAGAAATATTTAATTTTGCACTTTTTCTGCATTACGAATAGAACAATTGACTTTTATATATCATATGGCATATAATATCATTATGATTTTGCTTATTTTTTGCAGAATGGAGGCAAATTTATGCTGTTAGAATTCAAAACATCTAATTATAAATCTTTTAAAGAAGAGTTGATATTTTCGCTCATCCCTGCTCCCAAACAAAAAGGACTGGATTACAGCGTACTCAAGCAGGACATCAATAAAAAAAGCTACAAAGGCCTGTGTTCTGCGGTAATCTATGGTTCAAACGCATCCGGGAAGACAAACATCATCGGTGCAATGGATACATTTAAATCCATCGTACTCAGAGGAAATATTCGTAATGACGATGATAAAAATGACCCGAATACTGCCGCCTGCGAATTAGAGTTAATTCCGAATAATTTAAGTGAAAACAGAGATCCCGTATCTTTTTTCATTAAGTTTATTACAGACAACTATCTTATAGAATATTCTTTTTCTGTTGACCTTGGCAAATTCCTGGAAGTTGATTATTCCCGTAAAATTTTATCAGAACAATTAAAGATTAATGACCGCCTGATTTTCGAGAGAAATGGTGAGCTCAAATTTGATTCACTTGATACTATCAGCACTTTGCTGGTAAATGCCTTTGAACAAAATGCAGATAGTGCAATAGCTCTGGCACAAGGAAACTTAAATGATGAGGAACTGTTCCTGATGAATGGTTTCAAAAATATGTTCAGTTCCAAGTTGGTTCAAATTATCAGTAATTGGCTTGATAACAAATTTATGGTAATTTACAGAGCCGATTCCATGCATTTAATTCGCAAATTCAGCGAACCCAAAAAGGAATCTGTATATGTTGAAAAAACATTGAATGAGGCTGCCGTCTATTTCGGAATCAGCTCTAATGCACTGGGCTACGTTGTAGAAGGCGACAGTAATGAAGCCAAGCTTTGTTCCATATTTAAAGGCGATAAGAAGGGAACTGCTATTCCCGCAGAATTGTTTGAATCCTATGGAACAATCCGATTTATAAATATGTTTCCTTTGGTGGTAAACGCTCTTATGAATGGCGGGACTTTGGTGGTGGATGAATTTGATGCATCCATCCATCCGATGGCATTGATGAATATCATTAATATTTTTCACAATGATGAAATTAACAGAAATCATGCGCAATTAGTTTTTAATACCCACAATCCCATTTTTTTGAATGCAAATTTATATCGGAGAGACGAGATAAAATTCGTTGAACGAGATGAGGACACTCATTACAGCAGCCACTATTCCTTATCTGACTTCGGGACAACAGGAAAATCCGGAGTCCGCAAAAATGAAGATTACATGAAGAACTATTTTGTGGATCGTTATGGCGCAATCAAGGATATAGATTTCACCCCTATCTTTGAAGAGCTTATTTCCCGCGGAAAAGAGGTGTGATAATATGCGTAAGGAAAACAGGACCTACTTCTTTTCTGTTGAGGGCGACACTGAAAAATGGTATTTAGATTGGCTTCAAACTACGATTAATTCAACTCCGGAAGCACGTTTTACTGTCAAATTAGATAGTAAGATTCAAAAAGATCCCTTAACCCGGGCCAAAGGAATGACTATTCTTGGAAAAACAGAAATCACTCATATCTTTGACAGAGAAAGTGAAGATACCATTCATGCGAAACAATTCCAGGCTACCTTAGACAAAATGAAGGAAGCGCAAAATATCGGAAAAAGCATTACGTATCATCTGGGTTACAGTAACTTTACTTTTGAGCTATGGATGATTCTGCACAAAGCCGACTGCAACGGGACACTGGTGAATCGTACCCAATATCTTTCACCGCTCAATCGTGCATATAACACAAATTTCGAAAATCTTGAAGAATATAAACAGGAAAATAATTTCAAGAAACTGCTCCGCAGTTTAACACTGGAGCATGTCCGTCAGGCTGTCAAACGTTCAAAAGCTATTATGCAAAAAAACAGTGAAAAAGGCTATGTGCTGCAGCAATATAAAGGTTATCGTTATTATAGAGAAAACCCCTCATTGTCTGTTTGGGAAATCATAGAAAAGATTTTACATGAGTGTCATTTGACGCAGTAATATGGATTTCAGCTTTTTATGCGTCAAATGACCTTTTACATATTTTCAGAGAGGTGTTTTCCAAAGTCGAAAGGAACTTCCCCCTGCTTCCTCATCCGATAATAGTACTCCCCGGCAAACTGTATCTTCGTAGGCCCAAATTCCGGATCGTCCGAATATATGTAGTAACAGCAGTCTTTGTCCGACAGGACAATACACGGCCCTCTGTCCCGGTAATTATACTCCGTCTGAACGGACTCCCTGGAACGATGGTCAAAAAACAGTTCCCTGTTCTGCACGGAAAGGGTAAACCCGCTCTCCTCCTGTACCAACCTTCCTTCTCCCATCGGAATAAAGCCTTTCGCGTTGGGCAGCGCCTCCACACGGACCGCAAACTCACATCGGTAGGTTTCGTTCCCGATCTCTTTTTCCACCTCGCCCCTCTGCCACTCATACCAATCCGGTATTGCCGTTATTTTCTTCTTTTCTCCAACCAGCCGCCCGTATTCATCCATTTCCCAGCCGGATCCGCAGGCTTCGCAAAACAGGCTGCTGCCCTTGCTTTTCATGTGAAAGGCTTTTCCGCAGGAGCGGCACTGATACAATGCCATATGCAGCCCTTCGGCCCGCCGGGGATAGGTTATGGCTATCTTTTCTTCCCACTGCCACTTATACTCATCATACCTCAAATGTTCTTCTATTTTTTGCTGAACATCGTCTTCCTGTGCCTGCGCCAACGCTTCTTTCGTATAAATGCATTCCAGCTTTGCCTGCAGCGGCACCTTCCTGGTGTGTGCCTCATCCCAAAAAGGCCCGGCAAGATAACTTCCGTGGACGGACAGCATCACTACGGGCACCTTCATAAGCTTCGCAAGCTTTCCCATATTCTGCGGGATATAGGCGGTGGTTCCCGCGTTGGAATGCCGGGACTCGGGAAAGACAGCCACTATCTGCCTGTTCTTATGCAGAGCAGTATAGATATTTTTCACCACAGCTATATCGGAAACATATCTTCGCTTTCCGATACAGCCAATCCCTCTGTACAGCCATTCCCCGAATGCGGCAAAGCCTTCCATATCGGACACATAGTTGGCTCTGTGGGGGAACAGGGCCAGCGGTGCGATATAATAGTCGGAAAAGCCCTGGTGGGTGGAGAGCACCAGATAAGGCGGTTTCATCTTTTCCATCCCTGCTTTTTCGACCTTCAGCCCCAGGCTTCGGGTCATCAGCCAGGCTCCTCCCCAGATAAGGGGAAGCAGGAAGGGATACTGCTTTACAGGCTTTTTATTCATGTCAAAGGGTGTCATATCTTTCTTTTTGTTGTTCAGCATGCCTGCCTCCATCCCGCCGTTTCCGCAAAAGAAAGCAGCAGCGGATTGTTTTCCGTATTTTTCTGTTTATTATGACAGTATAACACAGAACTCTTACTGCGCCAATTCCAATAAAACGGGTTTTACAAACAACAGAGCCATACGCTGCAGGTCATTCTTATATTCAAAAAACGGGAAGCGGCAGCAATTTCCATTGTCTGCCGTTCCCGTTTCTATTCCTGCCTCTGCAGTTACCGTATCTTAACCTGGAATAAGGAATAAGGCTCTACATGCACTTTAACCGCACAGCCATCCACTTCCGCCGCGGCAGGGATTTCCTGTTCAAACAGGTCTGTCTGCACTGCCGAAGACGGTTTTTTCCTCAGCATAATAACAGTCTCCGCACGTCTGCCCGCTGTCTCATAGCCGCGGACCAGAAGCGCCCCGTCCGCCGAAGGCATCACTGCCGAAATCACAACGCTGTCGGAATCTGTTTCCAGAAGGCTTTCCTCCATAGGCAGCGTTCCATGGTGGGAATTGGACGGCTGGTAAAACAGGCTGTGATTATAGGCCGCCGCCAGTTCCTCTGTCGCCCTGGGATCGCCGGAGCTGATGCCGAGCCAGAGATTGATTTTATGTATTCCCCTTTCCGGATAAGGATCCGGGCTGGTAGAGCTGTTGATCAGTGTCAGCGCCAGGGTATTGTCGGTGCCTCTGTAGCCGTATTTGCTGTCGCTTATCAGAACCGCACAGTCCCCGCTTTCCCGGACTGCCATACCATACCGGAGCGCCGGCACATCATTGTTCCGCTCTTTTCTTACCACTGTGCCAGCGGGTATGTCATAACGGTACTCCGATGTGTGATATGCAACCGGGATCTTATAATCCAGTACCGGAATGATTTCATTCCCGCTTTCATGCCAGTCGATGGTAAGCTCCATCCTGACGGACGGCTGGTGCTTATCCAGAATATAAAGCACTTCCGCCGTTGAATCCGCTGTCTTGTAGACCGCCTTTATACTCTCCCGCAAAGGTCCCTGTGTCACGCGTTCCATCTTCACACAGCGGTCTACGGGTATCGTCTTCAGATGACGGCCTATGTTCCATGCGCTGGAGGTTATGGTTTCTGTCTCAATAAAATTCAGTCCCGCCGTTTTGCCTTCCGCTATCAGTTCTTCCTGTGTTTCCCTGCCTTTCAGCGAACGGATTCTTCCGGAGCCCGCTTCGATTTCAACCGTGATCTGATCATTGGAAAGCACATAATTATCGAAGACCGAAGACACCTGCTCTCTTTCCTGCAGATATACCGGATAGCTCTCCGCCTCCTTCTGGGACAGCACAACGGTCGTATAGCCCAGGGCCGGAACCGTCACATCCACCAGCACTCTGATATATTTATGATCCCAATAGGTCTGAAGCTCTTTGTCCAGCAGCTGGAAGCAGATTTCTTTCCCCGTATAGTCCTTTGCCTGCAGACGGCGCAGATCTCCTGTCCAGTCCCATACGGTCAGTTCCACCACCTCACTGCGTTTTCTCGTCTGTGTATTGAAAATATGGAAAATCCTTGTCCGGCCGCTTCCTCTTTCCGTGCTGGGAACTCCCGTGAAATTCTCAATGCCGTAGCCGGCTCCGGCTCCCTCCGACTGGCTGTTGTAGGCATCGATATCCACAAGGATTGAGGATGTGTCGATCTGTTCCCCGATAACCCGCATGGCGTTCTGCAGCTGTGTATTGGCACACGCCATGGAGGTTTGGTACAGTCCCATGGCATGTTCCCTGGATTCCTGCACGCAGGAACCGGTAAGGATATCATGAAAATGGGTGAACAGTACATTCTGCCATGCTTTCTCCACCCTGTCCTTTTCAAACCGGAAGCCTGCGGTTTTTCCCGCCAGCGCCGCCATGGATTCCGCATCCAGCAGAGCGGCCTCCAGCCGTCTGTTGCCTCTCTTGATACGGCTCTGTGTCGTATAACAGCCCGGCGCAAAATAATTCAGCTCTTCCTTCACCACCGGCACCTTATCACGTACCGCCTCGGCTTCGAGGAAATATTCCCTCACCGTACCGAACTTGATTGCCGGATATATTTTCCAGTCCATCATCTCCATGGCCCGTTCCACATCGCGTCTTGTCGGGCCGCCGCCGTGATCGCCCACTCCATAAATGACGAGGCCTGTTTTCAGCCCGGCAGACCGGCGGGATATCTCAATGAGTCCTGCCCCTATATGGGGAGTAATCGCACCGTTATACCAGTTGGGCTCCCGGTATGCGAGCACTTCGTTTCCGGAGGGCGCCTGATAGCGGTACAGAACCTCTTTTCTTTTGTTGCCCCGGCAGTGGTAATAGTATTTCACTCCGCCGAAACAGTTGATTTCCGGCACATTTCCGCTGTGTCCGAAGGTGTCGGGAGAAAAGTCGATATCAAAATTCTTCACTCCCCATACCTGGGACAGATATTCCTTCGTATATTGGATATGGCGGAGCAGGGATTCTCCGTCAGGCATATTCTTGTCGGTTTCCACCCAGGCCGCTGCAGTCACTTCCCACCGCCTCTGCGCGATCCTTTTCTTGATTTCTTCCATCAGATCCGGATCATATTCTTCCACAATTTTGTAAACGGCAGCCTGTGACTGGGAAAAGCAGAAATCCGGGTACTGATCCATGATGTTCAGGATTGACCGGAAGGTGGCCAGTGTGACCGCCACGGTTTCATCAAAGCTCCACATCCAGTTCATGTCAATATGGGCATGGGACGCCAGAATCAGCTTATACTCTTTCGCCGCAGCTTCCATGGGAGACAGGATATCCTCCGCCTTTTCGCAGGCCTGATTGGTAAGCACTCCCTGCTCCTGCATGCATGAAAGCAGGTAATCCAGCGCCTCCTCCAGCACGCCGTCATAGCGGCCGTTCTCCGCTTCCGACAGATTTATGGCAAATTCCAGCTCACTGATGATACGTATGTTGGCTCTGCCCGGGCGCGTTATATGCGCCTGTTCCTCCCGCGGCATGCCGAAGGTGTCTTCATAGCCGTATTTTTCCCGGTTGCCGCCAATCATCGTTTTCAGCCGGATAAATTTTGATGCCAATTGGCTCATTTTCTTTCCCTCCCTTATGTTTCTAAAGGTTATTTCGTTTGTCTCGTCCTGCGTCAGGTATGCAGACCGGTCTGAACCCTGACGGTTTTTACCTCAAAAGCCTTGAATTCCAGCCGGATACCCCCGTTTTCCATCGGAATTTCCTCTTCCGCATTTTCCAGCATATCACACAGATAAGCCCTGCAGCCGCCGAAGCCGCATGCCACGCGAGTGCTTACCGACGCCTTCTTAGACTCATACAGGCGGAGAATCAGATCCCCGCTTCCATCCTCTGCCGGTTTCAAAGTGTCCAGGATCACATTTTCTTTTTCTACCTGCACTGCACGAAAGGTCTTTGTGCTTCCTGCTGTGATCAACGGTTTCACATTGAGCTCATACCCCTGTTTTACCACATCACTGTCCGTAAAGCTTCCTTCCCACGCCGTAAACCCATAGGTAAAACGGTGGATTTTGTTGTCCGCACGCATTTCCGGGCTGGCAGCTGCGCGCAGCAGTGTTAATTCCAGTGCATTTGCGTTCATGCTGATCCCGTACTTACAGTCATTGAGTACCGCTGCGCCGTGAGAGCCGTCGCAAAGAGCGCTGTAACGGTGGTTGCATACCTCAAAGCGGTCTTTATCGTATTGTCTGGAACGATGTGCGGGCCGCTCCACATAACCGAACTGGATTTCATTGATCCCGTTTTCCGCATACACGTCAGCCGGAAATACCGTCTTCAGAAGCCTGTGCAGTTCCCTCCAGTCAATTTCCGTTTCGAATTCCAGCCTTCTGCTGTCCGCACGCAGCCGGATATCCTGGGTAAAGAAAGAGCTGCCGATTCTTCCTTTTACCCTCAGCACGGCCTCCAGGCCTTCCGCCAGGATCTCCGTGGTTATGTCGGCCGCCGCTTCCACCTCCTGATCCACATAGTTGGAATCAATATCCCAGGCATCGAACATACGCGGCACATCCTTGTACATGCGGAACCGGTTCATGGGCGAGGCCGCAAATTCTCTGCCGGATCCCTTCAGAACAAAGCTGGTAACTTCACCGTTCCTATTGATCTCTGCAGCTATCAGGGCATTTTCCATACGATACCCGTCCTCCGTTACGGCAATTGACGCGCCCTCAGGCAGGCTTCCGGCTGTTTCGCACGGAACCAGCGTCACGGCCCCGCAGGAAGGGATGGTCACCAGCGCTTTTACGGTTCCCTGCGCCGCCTGTACCGGAATCGGTTCCCCGTCTGCCGTTTCCGCGCCGGAGGCAAAGCATTCCGGAAGGGAAACAAGCTCTTTTCGTGCAAAGCCGAGAGAATTAAAGACCGTGACAGCTTTCTCCGCACTTTGATCCGTCAGCGCCTTTGCGGATCCCTCCGCAAGCTTGCCGGCATCCGTAAGCACGGCCCCCAGCGCCTTCTCCGCTTCCTCATAAACCCTTGCGATGGAAGAGCCGGGAAGAATATCATGGAACTGATGCAGCAGCAGCTCCTTCCAGAGCGCGTCCGCTTTATCCCGTTCATAGGGAATTCCCTTCGCCTCCGCCAGGGCACCCCACATCTCCATTTCCCGGAGCGCCAGCTCACATTTCCGGTTATACTGCTTGATCCTCGCCTGCGAGGTATAGGTTCCTCTGTGGGCGCTGAAATAAAGCTCTCCCACATAGGTATGTACAGGGCCTCCCTGTTTTTCCATATCCCTGAAAAATTCTCCCGGACCGGCCATCTTCACCTTCGCGCCGCCTTCCAGATTCTCCTGGCGTTTCGCATACTCGATGAAATCGCGGGAAGGGCCGCCGCCTCCGTCCCCGTAGCCATAAGGAAGCAGGAATGCGTCCAGATCCTGTTTCTGTGTCCGGTTGTTCCAGATATTGTTTATTTCTTCCGGATCTGTCCTGTAGGTATAGCTTGTGGGAAGGAAGGAAACGATCTTTGTTCCGTCCATGCCTTCCCAGTTGAAATAATGATAAGGAAAGGGATCCCCTTCATTATAAGACCAAAATATCTTCTGTGTCACAAGATATTTTACGCCGCAGCCTTTTAATATCTGAGGCAGGGCCGCCGTATAGCCGAAGGTGTCCGGAAGCCACAACACTTCGCTCTCCACGCCGAGCACTTCTTTATAATATCTTTTGCCGTGTACCAGCTGCCGGATCAGCACTTCGCCGCCCGCTATATTGGTATCCGGCTCCACCCACATGGCGCCTTCCGCTATCCATCTGCCTTTTTGGATGGCGTCCCGGATCCGTTCGAACAGCTCCGGATAATTTTTGCGGCACATTTCATAGGAAGCCGGCTGGCTCTGCAGGAATTTATATTCCGGATATTCCTCCAGCAGCCTGAGCTGTGCCGCGAAGGTCCGTTCCGTTTTCCGATAGGTTTCCGCCATCGGCCACAGCCATGCCAAATCAAGATGGGCATTTCCTATGGCATAAAAGCAGGGAGCCGTGGATCCGTTTTCCGCTTTCAGCAGCGGCTGCAGTTCTTCTCTCGCCTTTTCATAGGAACGGATTCTCTCTTCCCTTCCCTGTTCAAAATCCACGGTCAGCGTGAACTGCTCCAGGGCCTTTGCAATTTTTGCCGCGCGCAGCGAATTTTCATCCAGCACGGCAAGCAGTCTGTTCAGGGTATCCGCATCTATAAACAGCTGATAAGCCGTTTCATTCCAGATGCCGAAGGTGCAAAGCCCCAGCGTGCATCTCTCCCCCTCCCGTTTGGGATCCGTATAGGCACCGGGCAGCACAGGCCCGGTACAGCAGCCTCCTGTGGGCGATTCCGGGAAGTAATGCCCGGCATAGGTTTCCATCAGGATCTCAAAACGTTCCCCCGGCCTGCCGGACACCGTAAGGATATTGTCTTCCATGAACTGATGCGGCTGATCCACCCAGGACGCCCGATAAGTCCCGAAAGCTTTTCCGTTCACAAAAAGCGCCGATTCCCCTCCCGGCTGCAGATTCATGACAATTCTTTCCCCCGCCGCTCTTTCCGGCAGTGTCAGACTCCCTTTAAACCAGCAGTATTCATAGGTCTTTCCCCAAGTAAAACCGGGCTTCACCGGTGCAAACGCTCCCTGAAGCGCTTCCTCCTGTGTCAGATATTCCATGGTGGGAAATGCCTCCCATGCCAGTTCCCCCAAAGGCTCATAAAAATCATCTTTTAACGTGCGGAGCCAGTGTTTTATCCTGTCCCGCCATTCTGCGTTCATTATCCCCATCTCTCTCCTGTCCGCGCCCAAAAGCGCTTTACAAAAGGGAGGAGCGAAAAGGAGCGCTCCTCACCCTGTCTGTATTCTCTTCCTTTATTCCGCCAGGAAACGATCTACGATCTGCTGCCTGTATTCCTTTGACAGAGAAGCAAAAAATGCGGAATATCCTGTCACACGCACCACCAAATCCGGATAGGCCTTCGGATCCTCATGCGCTTTTAACAGCTTTTCTTTCGAAATGCAGTTCATATTTATTAATGTCCCGCCCGCCTGTTCATGCGCATGAATCAATGCCACGAGCGCGTCGGCCCCGCCTTCGTTTTCCACAAGTCCGGTATCGATATCCAGATGCAGCGGTGCGGAGTTTCCATAGCCGGGCTGCGTAACAGCCACCGCGTTGGCCTTCAGCGCGGGGGAAAAGGTATCAAGGCCTCTCGCAAAACCCGGATCCGGTTCGGAGGAATGGGAAATGGGATCCCCCGCAAACCTGCCGTTGGGTGTGGCCTCCAGGTTCTTTCCATAGGCATACACGTCCCCATGGGAAAACATGCCGGGGACAATCATCAGATGATACTCTGGCGTCGGTGTCTCCTTGCAGATTTTCACATAGTAATCCCGGATTTTCAGCGCCCATGCTTCAGCCGCTGACTGGGGCGAGCCATACCGCCTGATATTTTTCAGCATCAGCCGTTCCCTCTCCGCTCCTTCATAATTGGTATGAAGCAGTTCAAAGAGCCTTTCCCATGTGATCTTTCCTTCCTGTACCACTCTCTGCTCAATCGCGGCAAAGGAATCCGCCGTGGTGGCAAGGGCAATTCCGTCGATATTCAGATCCAGGATATCCACGCCGCCGTTGGAGCAGTTGAGTCCCCGTTCCATCGGGCCGTGCATAAACAGGTTCAGCACAATTTCCGGCATTCCCTTCTGCATCACCTCGTAATGTCTGTCATAGCCCTTCTTGATACAATCCACCATAATTCCCAGATGGGTGCAGAAAAGCTCCCACAGACGCTCTGTCGTATACTTCCCCTCCGCTTCCAGATCCTCCAGTGCATAGTGCAGTGCCACAGCCATGTTGACTCTGGTCACATCCTGAAGCGGATATTCCCTTCCGGGAATGGCAACCCAGTTGCAACCGCATTTCACACGCATCCGGCCCAGCTCCAGGGGAAACCCGTTTTTCGAAAAGCCTTCACTGATTCCCTTTTCCAGGGAATAGCAGACGCCGCTGCCGTCCTCCAGCGTATACTCCACCGCCCGTTTCAGAAGGATTTCCGCTTCTTCCGTCTGTCCCGGCACCGGCGCATGGACGCGGACGGCCAGATTCGTGGGAATCTGCAGAAGGTGCATGGCATCCAGGATAACAAAGGAAAGCCTGCTTGTCACCTCCCTGTCTCCCGCCGGGGTGAGTCCCCCTATCTGGGTATAGTGTGTATCATTAAAAAACAGGCTGGCGATCATCCATACGGCCTCTTCCTCCGTCAGAATCCCTTTTGCCGTATCCCTTTCAAAATATTCCTCCAGCAGGGTATCCAGAGACCCCAGCGCGCCTCCTCCGCAATAAGTCCTGTCCACAGACTGGAAATGGGCGAGGAACTGAACGGCCTCACGGAATGTCTCAGGAGCCCTGTAACACAGCGCTTCGTTCACCGCCGCTATCGCCTCATAATTTTCTTTCCGGAAGGGATCCGTTTCTTCCCGGGCCAGCTGTTCGGCCAGCAGCTGATGGGCCTTCACCCATTCCAGGATTCCCAGCACCAGCTGTTCTTCCCCTTCGTAAAAATCAGGATCCGCCGGGTTGTTTCTCTTCCTGTAATACCTTATTTTATCCAGCAGCCCCTTCCAGCCCAGCCTCAGGCCGATTTCCGTGTCGGGGCACAGATGATTCATGCCGCCGAAGCCTGCCTGCGTAATTCTGTATTTGCGGATGGTCTCCTGAAGCTGCGCAGGTCTGTTTTCCTCCGCCAGCCTCAGAGGCATGAACCGATCCAGGGTACCGGCCCAGCAGCAGGCCAGTGCGCTACTTCTATTAATATATTTGGGCATTTCATTGAGAAACCGGCGGAAATTTTTCCCAATCAGCGCACATCCGTGCACCAGACCATCCTCACACACCTCCGGTTCAAAATGGAATTCCGGGAAGTCGATAAATCCGTGATCATCGATATCAATCGAACCGAGCCGCCCGATTTTTCTGTCATTAATCTCCACCTTATCCTGATGCAGCTGTCTGATTAAGGTCAGGTATAACGGAGACATTTTTACTTTTTCTGTGTTCACCATTCTTCTCCTTCCTAAACTCAATAAAAATGATATTTCTTTTTTAACTGTTCCACCGCTTTTTTATCCGGCGCCGTCCCTGCAAAAAACGTCTCCTCCAAAGCATGGTACTTGGAATTCCCCATACTGTGATAGGGCAGCAGCTCGGCTCTTATCTGCGGATATCCGGAGAGAAAAGAGGCTATTCCTTCCAGCTGTGTCCCATTCAGCTCCGGTACATAGGGTATCCTTACCGTGACGGCAGCGCCGCTCTCCGCCAGTCTCCTGAAGTTCTCGAGAATCCTTTCATTGGTGACGCCGGTACAGGCTTTATGTACCTTAGGATCAAACGCCTTGATATCGTATAAAAACAGATCGGTCCAGGGCAGCACCTCTTCCAGGGAAGACCATGGCACGTTTCCCGCCGTGTCCACCGCCGTATGGATCCCTTCCTTCCTGCAGCTTTTCAGCAGCTCCAGAAGCGGTTCTGTCTGCAGCATGCATTCCCCTCCGGAGAAGGTCACCCCTCCTCCCGAATGGTCGAAGTATCCTTTATTCCGCCGGATTTCATCCATAACCGTTTCCGTATCCGTCTCTTCCCCCACGCATACAAGCGCGTCGGCATAGCATTCCTCACAGCAGCGGAAACAATGGATACACTTATTCCTGTCTATCCTGTGCCCGCCCTCCGTAAAGCTGTGCGCTCCTGCGGGGCACTGTTTTACGCATGCCCCGCAGCCGATGCACCGATCCGGATACAGCAGGATTTCCTTTTCCTTATGAATGGATTCCGGGTTATGGCACCACCGGCAGTGAAGATTGCAGCCTTTAAAAAATACCACGGTTCTCACACCCGGCCCGTCATGCACGGAAAAATGCTGTATATTGAAAATATTAACTGTCTGCATCCTCTGCTCCTGTCCTCAGTTCTCCCACCTGCCGGTCACCGTCACTTCTTCCGAATGGCTGTCATAGCACAGCAGCAAGGTCCGGGAGGCATCATCCCAATTAACCTCCATTGGCACATGCTGTCCCTGCTCATCCACCGCTAACGCAGCAGCCGCCTTCTGAGGGAGACGTACTCTGGTATATGCCCTGATTTTATCCGCAGTCTTCAGCTTTAACTGAAAGCCGCCGTCATCTGTCTGCGCATCCAGCACTCTGGCGGAGGTGCCGATCACACGGAACGTCTCTTCCCGGATCGTATCGAAATCAAACAGCAGCGCCGTTTCATCCGGGCCGATTTCCTTGTGTGTGATAACCGGATAGTCATTCTCGCCTAGATCCGCAAACAGACCTTCCCATACCTTCTTTTCATCCGTAACGCTCTCATCCATAACCGCGGAAATAATATATGGCCCTCTGTGCAGAGTCAGATCATTGCGGAATTCCCATGACAGCCCCAGGCTCTCCAGCGCGTCCTTCACCTTATACCGGTATTCCTGCGCCAGCTCTCTGCTGAGGCAGATTTTGGCAGGAACCATATTCCATACTACGATTTTTCCATTTCCGGCCGGATAGACACCGTCCTCCGGCGTCTCCTCCATGCCGGCCAGGCGGAACAGATGCCGGGCGGGATTCTCATAGCCGGACTTTCTCCACCAGGAATCGATTCTGTGGAAAGGGTCGCTTCCGTCGCCGATATACAAAAGAGTTCCTCCGTTCATCACCCAGGAAAGCACGGCAGTATTAATGTCCGGAGCCTCCGGTTTTATATACTCGTAGCTGAGGATCAAAACCTTCAGCGTATCCAGATATCCCGCAAACCGCCGTACATTGTCAAGCTGCACCGGCCTCACCGGAAGGCCGTATTTCAGCAGCGGCAGCGACATGCCGTAAAACTGGGGGAATGCATCGCTCTGGATAAAATCGAGCAGCAGCGATTCATCCTCCCGGATTTCCTTCATCAGTGCCTCCGCCGCTTCTTCATCCACCGGATTTCCCGTATTTTTGTGCTTTGCCATGGCAAACCGATCTCCCAGCTTTCTGCCGTTTACAATGCCGTCCGGGAAGGTCCTCTGGAACAGGCCGCTGTCCGACATACATATCCCCACAGAATCTCCCGCGCCTTCGAAACAGAATTCTTTCTGTTCCATATCGCCGAACAGCTGGAACATGCCGGAAAGCAGGGTGGAATAGCTTCCGGGAATCGGCCTGGACTGATCCGTCTCGTAGCTGGTCTCATCCTTCTTCGCAATATTGGGCTGGAACCTGGGATACCTGCCGTCGAATACCCTGTGCGGCCAGGGGCAGATTTCATAATGCCAGATATGCGGATGCAGCAGGGATGCCGCCGCAGTCTTCCTGTAATTGTACTCATAATTTTCCCATGTATAGGACGGCAGATCCTCAATGGGATCATTCAGGAACCACATCCTGCGCCCGGTTCCCTTCACCAGCTCCTGCATGACTCCATATTCCAGATAGGCGGTTTCAAAGGTACGCTCCTTGTATACCCCCTCGTATACGTTGGCCTCCCTGCTCGTGCCCGTCCAAATCTGTGCGATGTAGCCGTCCACCGTGGGAATGTTGATGAGTGCAGCCTCCGGGCTCATGATTTTCCACTGGGTATAATTCAGCAGGCTGTGTGTAGGCACATAAAACCGAAGATCCCTGTTATAGACCACCTTCGCGTATTCCTTCAGCGCCGCGCTCACACGGTCTATCGCCCTGCTGTAAAGATAAGCCTTCAGCCTGGCTGATTTGTACTGCACATCCAAATCCTCATGCTGGGGTCTCCAGGGCTCCTTATAATAGATTTCATATTCTCTTTTGAAGGCCTCTGAATAACCGCTTCTGTCCCAGAATTCCGGCTCTTCCACATGGATTGCCTCCACCCCCTTGTCCACGGCAATTTTCATGCGCTCCGTCAGATATTCCGAAAAAGAAACCGTAGGCACCATGTAAGGCACGGTGGGATTATGAATCACATCTTTGCCGCTTCTTTCCACCTGCCCCTCGTCCCAGTGCTTTCTTCCGTCCCATTTACCGTCCAGATAATCCTGGTACTCCCCCCATGCAATACCGGTCATCAGATGGATCACATATCCTTTTTCCCGATACTGCCTGATCCGGTCCGGCATAGTATCGTCAATTCCGTAAACCATGACAAAGTCACACTGTAAATCCACGGATGGCCGGAAATCTCCGCTTGCCTGATAGCCTGTCAATTCCTCTTTTTTATTTCTGATATATGCCATTTTTTTCCCTTCCTTTTCCCCCGCTGAAAAAAGAGATGTCCCTTAATATATTCCCATTAAGTTCCATCTCTTTTTTCAAAGTATTATCTATCTGTTTCTAGTATGCGATATCATCCCTGGTCTTGGACTGTTCCGTCAGATAATCAAGGAATGCCTGCATCTTGCCTCCGTCGCTGGTAAGCAGATAGTTCTGATAATCCTCCAGAATCTTTCTCGCCTCCTCTTCCGTATCGGCAAAGAAAGCGCGTTCCTTGTATTCTTTTTCTGTCGTGTCGTCAAACGCCCATTCCGCAAATTCCTGATAACCGTCAAAGCCCGGTGCAAATGCTTCTATGGAGTAGCCCGGTATTTTTTCCACAGGCCTCAGCGTTTTGTACTCTCTTACAAATTCATTTTCGGCGTCTGCCATAAACGGGCCGGATTCACCGAACCATGCCATATTTTTCTTTGCCACATAAGTTCTGGCCGCCATGTAGTTGATGCCTCTCTGGCGAAGCTCTTCATTGACGCCTTCGGTATCCACTTTGTATTTTTCCGTCAATTCCGCATTCATTCTCGGCTGTCCGTCTTCATTCATTTCATAGGTATCCCCTTCGAAGCCGTAGCAAATCAGTTTTGTGCCTTCCTTACTGTTGACGTAGTCAAGCCATGTAAGCGCCGCGTCAATATTGGAGCAGGTATTCGGGAAAAAGATAACCGGGGAACCGTTTCTTCCGTCAGGCTCAATCTGCTTCAGCGCAGAACCATCATTATAGTTCAGGGGGCCGACCCATGTATATCTCATTTCCGGATTGGAATCGTACAGTCCGGTCAGCTTGGTCGCATCTACGGTCACGCCATACTGTGCACAGGTAAAAAGTGCGGTTCCGTTTCCGACCTTTTCTCTTGCCCTGTCATCAGAGGTCTTGAAACATTCCTTATCAAGGATTCCTTCTTTGACGAGTTTCCAGATGAACAGATATTTATCCACATAGTTTTTGGTCAGCCTGTCATAGGTAACATTTCCGTTCTCATCCAGCTCAAATTTTGTCAGCTTCTTGGCATTGAAGCTTTGTGCATAATCATCATAGGACCAGCCGTCGTGATAGGTGGTCGCCACGATACAGTCATTCCCGTTCACATCCTTGAAGCCGTAGTCTCTTGCCTTTACCATAAAATCATAAAGCTCTTCGGATGTCTTGATGGAAGTGGGATCAATGCCCAGCGCTTCGGGAACATCACCGCGGACAAATACGCCGTATCCCCACTGTGCGATATCCGCGTCATCTCCTGCCACCTCCGTGGGGAGGACGTATCTCGCGCCGTTGTTTTCCGGGGTATCAATGTCTGTCTCCAGATACTTCTGCCCGATTACGCCAATGTCATAGGCATCAGCAATATTCGGATAATTCGGAACCAGATCCTTGATATCAATCAGACGGCCTTCCACACCTGCTTTTTTGATGATCGCCGTCTCACCGGCCGTTCCGCCCCAGTAAGGTGCATTCACCATGTCCGGCATATCTCCTGAAGCAAACATCATATTCAGTTTTTCGGCTTCACTCATCATGATGCCTTCGAATTCCACGGTTACGCCGATCTTTTCTCTGATGGCAGCCGCTACGTCGTTGTTGTACTGATCCTGCGCCGTTTTAAAGCCGCCGTTCCAGCAGATAAGCATGTTGAGAGTGACATCGTCAAATTTTTTGTACTTATTGCCGTCCTCATCAACATAATACTCGCCGTCATCCGGAGCCTCTTCACCGGCTGCGGATGTACTGCCTCCGGATGTACTGCCGCCCGCCGTGTCTGCCGTCTCCGCATTTCCCGCTGTTGCCGCGCTGTCGGAACCGCCGCATCCTGCCAGCATTCCAACTGTCATCGCTGCTGTGAGCAATAACGCCAAAGCTTTTTTCTTTTTCATACGCCCATTTCCTCCTTAAGATAATTTATGTGAAGCATATATTCAGGGTAAAAACCGCGCCTGGTACCATTGCGGACGCTGCTTAACCTTTAACAGAACCAACCATGACCCCTTTTACATAGTACTTCTGTAAAAACGGGTAGATAATGACAATCGGCATCGTCAGTATCATAACAAATGCCATCTGCAGGGACTGGGAAGTATAACTGGTCATGGAACCAAGCGCCGTTTCCTGTCCTACTTTTACCTGGGAGCTTGCGGTCGCCTCGCTCAGAATCTTCTGCAGCACGGTTGCCGCCGGATACAGCGCGGCCTTGCTCTGATAATAAGCACCCGTAAACCAGTCATTCCATTTGCCCACGCCGATAAACAGGGCCAGCGTCGCCAGAATCGGTTTGGACAGCGGGATATAAATCCGCATGAGAATTGTCGTTTCCTTCGCTCCGTCCAGCTGGGCCGATTCCCTCAGCTCATAGGGTATGTTCGCAAAATTGGTGCGCAGCAGCACAAAGTTATAAAAACTGTATATGGACGGAATGACATATAACCAGAAGCTGCTGGTAAGCCCCATTGACCGCAGCACCATATAAAACGGAATCATCCCGCCGCTGAATATGGTTGTAAAATACCAGAAAAAGTTAAGGAAAGTCCTTCCCGGCAGCGTACGGATACTCAGCGCATAAGCAATCAGCGCCGTAAACAGCAATCCCACCACCACGCTCAGCAGCGTTGCGCTGACCGATATGGACAGAGACTGATAAATCCTTTCATCCTTAAAAGCCATGATATAATTTTCCAGAGTGAACTGTCTCGGATAAAGCCAGACCCCGCCTTTCAGGAAATCCCGCCCGGTATTGAAGGACGCCACCAACACATACCAGAACGGATAAAACGTTGCCAGTCCGAGCAGACACAAAATCGTATAATTAAAAACCTTGAATATTTTTTGCCCCTTTGTTTCCTTCATCCTTCCCTCTCCTTTACCACAGACCCACTTCTGCATATTTCTTTGTCAAATGATTCGTCGTCGTAACCAACAGCAATGAAAATACTGATTTGAACACGCCGATTGCCGTGGCATATTCGAATTTGCCGTACTTAATACCGGTCTGGATTACATAGGTGTCAAGGATTTGGGAAATCTGTGTATTGGCCGGCTGCTGCAGCAGAAGAATCTGATCATAGCCCGCATTCAGAATACCGCCGATTGCCATGATAAACATAATCCCTATCGTGGTTGAGATACCGGGCAGCGTAATATACCATGTACATTTCAGCCTTCCTGCCCCGTCAATTCCCGCCGCCTCATAAAGCTCCTGATCCACGCCGGTGATTGCCGCCAGGTAAATGATGGATCCCCAGCCGATTCCCTTCCACAAATCGGAGAAAATAACCAGCGGATAGAAGGCACTTTTCTCGCCCATGATAAACACGGTTTCCAGTCCCATCATCTGCCTTATCTGATTGACAATTCCTCCGTACGGTGTAAAAAGCACCGTCATCAGCTGCACTACCACTACCCAGGAGACGAAATTCGGAAGGTAGCTCAATGTCTGTACCACCCGCTTAAACCGTTTCGCCCGCACCTCATTCAGCAGAAGTGCCAGGATAATCGGAGCCGGGAAGCAGATCAGAATTTTCAGGCCGCTTATCACAAGCGTATTGCGTATTGTTGTCCAGAACTCCGGCGAAGTGATAAACTTCTGAAAATGCTTCAGGCCGGCCCATTCACTGCCGAAAATCCCAAGATCAAAACGATAATTTTTAAATGCAAGCACAATTCCTGCCATCGGTGCGTAGCAGAATACAAGCAGCCAGATCACACACGGCAAAGCGAACAGATACAATACCCTGTGGCGTTTCACCTGCTGCCACAGCTCTTTTCTTTTATGAGCCTTCCCCGCTTTGCTTAACGTACCTTTACCCTCATTTACTCCCATACGTCCACACCTTTCCCCTTTCTTTCCGGCTCCAATATGCATGCATAACAAACCAACGTAATTTTGTCAGTCCGCCCTTTAATATATACTATATATCGTTTAATTTGTAATTATTAGTCTAACATCTTTCATATTTTTTACAACTAATTTTTCTCGTAAATAGTGAATTTTGTGAATATTGCACATTTTCATTTTTCTTCATTATCGCAAATACAACATAGCAAATAATTCAAATATTTGTATTGACATTAGCATAACAAAACGATATACTTCAGGTATCATTTTACCGGCAGAATTTATAAGCCAGACAGGAGATTACACCATGCCGACTTTTCCGGACCAGCCCTTATATCAAAAAATCAAAGAGGATATTCTTCGCCAAATCAAAGACGGACAGCTGCTGCCCGGCGATAAAATACCCACGGAATACCAGCTCATGGAGAAATACGGTGTCAGCCGCATCACCGTATCCAAGGCCCTGAGTGAATTAAAGAGCGAGGGGATTATCACCCGTTTTCCCCATAAGGGAACCTTTGTGACCAAATCCGTTCTTCTTCCCCCTTTGGTCAGGGACGCGCCGATACCCTCTTCCCATACGGCCATGCCCGCGTCCATGACGGAAATCGCCTGCATTCTTCCGTCTATCACAGATTCCTTTTCCCTGTCCATGGTCAACGGCGTCCAGTCCGTTTTTCCGGAGGACACTTATATATGCCATATTTTCCAGAGCCACAATCCCACTGTGGAAAATTATCTACTTCAAAGATGCCTGGAACTGAATATTTCCGGAATTGTCCTGTTTCCCCAGGATCAGCCCTTCTTCAGCAACCAGCTGCTGGCCATGCAGCTGCAGAATTATCCTCTGGTGCTGCTGGACCGCTATCTTCCGCGCCTGAATACCAATTATGTGATTGCGGACAACAAAGCCGCAGGGGAGCTCTGTCTCCGTCATCTGCACAAGCTGGGCCATCAGCGGATCGCCTTTGTTACCTCCACAGACCGGAACACATTCTCCGTGAAATACCGGATTGAAGGGATCCAGGAAACGGCCCTCTCCCTGAACCTGCCGGATTATGCCGTCCAGCTGGTGGAATTTCTGGATAAGCACAAAAAATTCAGTTATTACCAGGATCTGTTTCTGAACCTGATTACCCAAAACCGTGTTACAGCATTTATTACGGCGGAATCCTCCACCTGCACTTACCTTTACGACCTGCTGACCTCTCTGGATGTCAAGGTTCCCGGAGATGTTTCACTGATGTCCTTCGACAAGCCGGTATGCAGCAGCAGAAATCCGGACTTTTTCACCCATATCAGCCAGTCTGAATACCTGATGGGACGGGAGGCCGGGACACTGCTTAAAAACAGAATTGAGCTGTATGATATCAACACATATCACCGTGTGATCACACCCACGCTGCATGTACATGAATCCACAGGAAGTGTGTGTCTGTAAATATCCGGCTTTTTTCCCGCTGAAAAAAAGGTAATAAAAAAAGACCTCTGATGAGATCTTTTCGGTTCTTACTCAATTACACGCCGGCCTCTCACAGTCCTCCTGTCCGCATTCGCAAGGTCTTACCGTGATCGCAGCCACTTTCCTTTTTCCCAGGTAGCCGCGTTCCCTGAGCCCGATCTGTACCACCTGGTTCCATTCTCTGGCTGACAAATGATAGGTCGTATTGTCATCCAGTACCACTGTACAGACATCCTCCATGCTGCAGTCCTCGGAACAGGCTACCCTGAGCATATTTTTCCTACTGATCGCCCCGATTTCCTCCAGGACGCTTACCATCCTGTATACTGTTGCGGAACCGATATTGCTGTTTATCCGGGAAGCCTTATAAAAGATTTCCTTACAGCTGGAGCAGTCATCCTCCAAAATAATATCAATTAAGGTCAGACGCTGTTTCGTTATCCGGCAGCCCCGCTCTCTGAGCTTTTCCACAATCATATCTCTCTGCATCTGTAACCTGTGATAGCTTCTGGAATCAGGCAGTTTTCTTTTTCCCTGGTTATTCTTAATATCCGGCACTTATCTTCCTCCCTTTTTGCAGAAGAAGAGCCTGCATTTTCATGCAGGCTCTTCTTCAGGTCAAGCACGAATTTTTTTTGCACCTGCCACCCTTATTTTCACGTTCAATGTCTTGCTTTCTTTATAAGGCCTTACCAGCAGATAAACGAAGCCGATTACAAGAAGGACTGCCGCTGCGGTTCCGATTCCGAAGGTACCGGCTGTGAACAGTGTTCCCAGCTGGTAAACACACAGGGATACCACATAAGCAAGTCCGGTCTGATAGCCGATTGCAAACCAGAACCATTTTGCATTGTTCATTTCTCTCTTGATAGCTCCCATGGCAGCAAAACAGGGGGCGCAGAGAAGGTTGAATACAAGGAAGGAATAAGCTGCCGCAGTCGTCATGCTTCCTGCAAGGCTTCCCCAGATTTCCGAACCATCTTCCGCAACTTCCGCGAAGCCGTACAGGATACCGAAGGTACCTACCACATTTTCCTTCGCTACCAGGCCTGTGATGGCCGCCACTGTGGATTTCCATTCTCCCCAGCCAAGAGGGATAAAGATCCATGCAACCGCATTTCCGACAGCTGCCAGGATACTGTGATCGAGCTCCATATCCTCCAGCATTTTGAACTGTCCGTCTACCCATCCGAAATAAGTGGTAAACCAGATTACAATGGTGGAAAGGAGAATGATGGTGCCGGCTTTTTTAATAAAGGACCAGCCGCGCTCCCACATGCTGCGCAGGACATTGCCGACAGTGGGAAGATGGTATGCGGGAAGCTCCATGACGAAAGGCGCGGGATCTCCTGCAAACATCCTGGTTTTCTTTAAAATAATACCGGAACAGATAATCGCAGCGATACCCACAAAGTAAGCGCTGGGTGCCACCCACCATGCGCCGCCGAAGAGAGCGCCTGCAATCAGGGCTATAATAGGAAGCTTCGCTCCGCAGGGAATAAAGGTCGTTGTCATAATGGTCATTTTACGGTCGCGGTCACTCTCAATCGTACGGGACGCCATGATGCCGGGCACGCCGCAGCCGCTTCCGATAAGCATGGGAATAAATGATTTTCCGGAAAGGCCGAACTTACGGAAGACACGATCCATGATGAATGCAACCCTTGCCATATAACCGCAGCCTTCCAGGAAAGCCAGAAAGATGAACAGTACCAGCATCTGAGGGACAAAACCAAGCACCGCTCCCACACCGGCCACAATACCATCCAGTATCAGCCCCTGCAGCCAGCCGGCACAGCCGACAGCATTCAATCCGGCTTCAATCAGTACGGGGATACCGGGGATATCCAGTCCGAACAGGCTCCAGCCTTCCCCAAACAGGCCGTCATTCGCCCAGTCTGTGGCCCAGGTTCCCACTGTAGTAACGGAAATGTAGTAAATAATAAACATGACTACGGCGAAAATAGGGAGCGCCAGCCAGCGGTTGGTAACAATCCGGTCAATCTTATCTGATGAAGTCATATTTTCTTTTCTGTTCCTGCTGAAGCACTCGCCGATAATGGAAGAAATATATACGTACCTTTCGTTTGTGATAATACTTTCCGTATCATCATCCATCTCTTTTTCTATCTGTGCTATTTCGGCGGATACATCAGGAACCTGTCTCATCTGTTCCCGGATCTTGTCATCCTTTTCCAGCAGCTTGACGGCAAAGAAACGTTTCTGTTCTTCGGGAATATCACTCCCCAGTTTATTTTCAATGGCATCCAGCACACCTTCCACCTCCGGTGCAAAGGAATGAACCGGAGGAGCCGCATTTTTTTTGCCGGCAAGGCCAATCGCTTTTTCCGCCGCCTTCTGGATACCGGTTCCTTTTAACGCGGAAATCTCAACAACTTCACAGCCCAGCTTTTTACTCAGCTTGTCAATATGTATTACATCACCGCTCTTCTCCACAACGTCCATCATATTGACAGCCATAACAACCGGAATGCCAAGTTCCATCAGCTGTGTGGAGAGATACAGGTTTCTTTCAATATTCGTACCATCCACGATATTGATAATCGCATCCGGCCTTTCGTTAATCAGATAATTTCTGGCGACTACTTCCTCCAAAGTATATGGGGAAAGGGAATAAATACCTGGCAGATCCATGATGATCACATCCTCGGAACCATTGCCCCCGAAGTTTTTTTTCAGCTTACCTTCCTTTTTTTCCACCGTAACACCGGGCCAGTTTCCCACAAACTGGTTGGAACCGGTCAGCGCATTGAATAATGTAGTCTTTCCGCAGTTGGGATTCCCTGCTAATGCAATTTTAATTGACATCTTCTACCTCTTTCCGCCTCATAGCAGCTATGTATGTTTCATGCTTTTGAATTCGTTTAATCTACTCATTATTAGTATTAACTAACTTATAGATAAAAATCATTCAACTATAATCATTTCCGCATCTGCTTTCCGCAAAGAAAGCTCATATCCTCTCACGGTAACCTCAACAGGATCTCCCAGCGGAGCCACCTTTCTGACAAAAACATCAATCCCCCTGGTAATACCCATATCCATAATACGTCTCTTTACCGCGCCTTCTCCGGTCAGTTTAGCAACCTTTACGGTTTCCCCGCAGGGAATTTCTTTTAATGTCCTCATCTTATCTCCTTTTCCGTCCCGCCGATTAATACGGCTCATAATAATAACCATAGTGACTTCGTAACCGTACAGCCTTCAGCCGCTGCATGGGCCTGCCCC
>ERZ791885.229-NODE-229-length-59861-cov-2.691452_pt1 | contig 59861 bp, 49 predicted proteins | sample MGYA00510159_ERZ791885 | MGnify/ENA primary metagenome ERZ791885 (study PRJEB30046, sample SAMN00792054) | human gut metagenome | study: EMG produced TPA metagenomics assembly of the A metagenome-wide association study of gut microbiota in type 2... | reverse complement strand
TAGGGGATCAGATTAAACAATTATATCCTGAACAATCTATTATTGTCGGCGGGATAAATACAAAAGAATCTGCCATAAGCATATTAAAAAATTTTCCGCAATTTGATGTAAGTATTTGGGGAGAAGGTGAAATAAAGCTATTGGATGTGACAAAAGAAATTGAAAAAGGGGATAATTGTAATTTCCATAATGTTAATAATATCACATTCAGAACCAATAATCATGTAATTGTCTCATCATCCAAAAAACAAGCATATGTAGATTTATCAAAAGACATGGGTTATTGGGATTTTTCAGACTATTTTTTGCAGGCAAAACCCAGTACACGGGTCAAAACTATGGTTCCCGTTGAAATCAGCCGGGGTTGCCATTGGAATAGATGCCACTTTTGTTATTTAAATGTGGGTTATAAATATAGATTGAAACCGGTAGAAACATTAAAAAATGAGTTATTATATTATATAAGTACCTACAAAGCATATCTATACACTTTTTTAGATAGCGATTTTATAGGGGAAGATATTGATAGGTTTAATAGACTATTGGATTGCCTTATTGAGGTTAGAACTATTGAGCCCAAATTTAAAATTGCTTCAGTAGAAATTATTACGAAAGGACTGGATGATCAATTAATAAAAAAAATGGCCGAAGCTGGGATATTATCTGCTCAAATTGGTTGGGAAAGTGCAAGTAATGAATTGTTACGGAAGATTGATAAAAAAAACACATTAGCAAGCAATCTCTTTTTTATCAAATATGCTGTAATTAATAATATAAGAGTATCTTATTTAAATGTAATAGCTAACCTAATAGAAGAGACCGATGATGATATTTTTGAGGGAATCGATAATATTAGATTTATGCGTTTTTTTAGAGTAGATCCTAACATAAAACAAAAACCTTCTCGCTTAACAATAAATGCCAGTAGCAAGTATTGCAGAATCGACAAAAAAATTGACACAAAACAATATGTTCCATACAATCTTTTACATTGTTTCATGGAAGATTATGTCAATAAAGATTGTTCTTGGAATTTATTTGATTTTTGGTTACCATATAGAAACAGATTATGGGATCTTTTCGATGCAAGGGAACAACATTACCAATCAAATAAATACTCATATCAATTAATTCAGAAAGAAAGCATTATATTATTTACTGAGTATCTGAACTATAAAGAGATAGACTGTTTTGAAATTAACACTCTTGATTATTTGGTTTTATCTGCCACCAATAAGAAACCGATATCATTATCAGAATTAGATCGTTATATTGCAAAAATGTCACCAGAAAAATTAATATCCGAAAATGACATTATCAATAGATTGCAATTTTATTACAAAAAAGGTCTTATATATCATTCAAATGATTTTAAGGAAATCATTTCTGTAATAAATAGCGATAAAATAACCTCAAACTAATAACCTCTAATAATTTAGCTATGGAAGAATGCATGCAAATGATTCCCGTGTGGGTATGGCCTCTATTTTTTTGGGACGCGATTTGGAAAATAATTGCATTTTGGAAATCTGCCAGGAACAATCATCTGGTGTGGTTTATATTTATTGCTATCACGAATACAGTAGGGATTTTACCAATTATTTATATTCTAACACATAGAAGATCAAATCAAGTAACTCCAACCTTAAATCAGCGCTAAATACCTAACTATTATCTAATTTATAGTTAGGTGTTTTGTAGGGCCAATGTCTTCACATCGCTTCCACGATGTGCGAGTAGTTATGTTTAAAGCATAACGTAATATGGTCATCAGGTATGAGAAATCCGCGAACCATAGCGGTAACGCGGGCCGAATGACTTTTGAAAGTCTGGTTTACGGGGCCACCCTTTCGGTGATCCGCTTGTCCATCATATTACGGGGCGACCACATGGCTTTGGGAACCTCGTAGGCTTCCATGCGCTCGGCGGGGAATTTCCTGAATAACCGCTCTATCTCCGGCGCAGGCAGATCCGGGTCGAGCCACCGCTGAACGTCCCCCTCTGCGACAATGAACGGCATCCGGTAGGGATTGTTCCCGCCGTTATGCACCTCGCTCATCAACTCGTTCGCTCCTATGGTTATCATGGTGTAGGATTCTACCGACTCCCCGGTGTCCGGGTTCGTCCAACTGCTCCAGAGGCCGCCGATGGAGAACACCTCATCGCCCTGCACACGAGCGTAATACGGCACTTTCGACCCGTCAGGGTTGTAATGCGGCTCGAAGTATCCCGTGGACGGGATTACGCAGCGTTTATGCTCTATGACCAATTTATAGGGCCAGGTGTCGAACACTTTCTCAGCTTTCGCGTTCTTGAACCAGCCGCCCTTGCCTTTGCGCTCGACCTCCGTCCAATCCTTCGTGTTGTAAGGGATCAGCCCCCAGCGCATGGGCCGAAGCTCCGGGTCTGCCGTTACGATGGCCGAGTAGGGACTAAGCATCGCCGGAATGTTATAGGCCCCGTCGGTCAGGTCGTAGATCTTCTCCCCGTTGCGGCGGCGTTCTTCCACGATTTCTCTCCACGCCTCTATCACGTCGGTCTTACGTCCGTACTTGCGGGCGATCTGCTCGGCTTTTTTGCTCTGTGAGTTGTTGAAGCACATACCCCTGTATTTTATAGCGTTTTCTCCGGAATATCAGTGCAATTCCCGTGCCCGCGTCCCTAAAGGTTGATGCTCCATACAGTCCGGCATACAGCCGGGAAAGCCACGCCGGACAACATAAAAGGCCACCAGCCGTTATGATAAGGCAAGATTATTATCCAAGAAACTATATAATATTTAGGAGTTATTATCATGTCCAAAGATCGTGTAAAACTTACGCTCGTCAGGGCGCGAACGGATACCCGTGCGCCTTTGCCGTTGGCATCCAGCGGCATTCATGCGGGGTTTCCCTCTCCGGCCACCTTATCATAAGTTTATGATAAGGTGGCTTATCAAAATTGTCGGCTTATCAAAAGCATCGTATATAAATAACTGATAGTTAATGCTACTTATAAATTATGCTTATGATAATCCAACCTTTATTGTTTACTTAACCCTTTAAGATACTTCATTAATTTAGGATCTTTTGTCCAACTTTTTTCGTTAGGTTCTTCAATACCGATATCAATGTAAGCCTCCTCTAATGCTTTTCTTTTCATTTTAGAATCAGCTCGGGCATATCTTTGGGTGGTGTCAACGGAAACGTGTCCGAGCAAATCCTTTATATAAAAGATATCTATTCCCGCTTCCAACCAGTGCATAGCTCGCGAACGACGAAAATCATGTGGTCCGATATTCATAGGGATGAGATTCGGATTATCTTTTCTCGCCATATCGGCATATTTATTAATAATATAACGTATTCCAGTATCTGTCAGAATGCCTCCATAACAGTTCGAGAAAAGCCAATGCTCCGTTCTTCCGGAAGTATTCAGTTGGAATTCGTCCATGTACTGATATATGATTTTATAAAGCGTGTCATCAACGGGAACTATGCGTTTCTTTGCTCCTTTTCCCAAAATTGTTGCAATATATGGTCTGGATATCCGGATACAAGAGGGAGTCAAATGAGTCAGTTCACTTGCTCGTAACGCAAGATTGTATAAAGTATAAAGCATTGTCATGTCACGTCTTCCTTGTTTTGTATCAGTTGGAATTTGTTTGAATAGCAATTCCATACCTTCAACCGTAAGATAGCGAATATCATCAGACTTGCTTTTGTGTGGTCTTATTCGGACTATTTCCACCCATTGACTAATATGTACTGGATCCTCATAGACCATGAAGTTACAGAAAGATTTAATTGACGCAAGTCTAAGGTTTCTTGTAGCAGATGAATTCTTGAATTTTGTTTGCAACCAATCCAGGAAATGCAATACGGTATCCTTATCAAGCTGTTCTAGTTTTAGTTTCTCGACACCTATATGATTGCATTCTTTCATATATTCCAGAAAATGCATCCATGTATCCCTATACGAGCGAATAGTATGCTTGCTCGCGTTACACTCTGCCGCAAGATAGCGGGTGAAGTACTTCTCAATACATAAATATAAATCAGGATATATGTTTATGTGGTCTTTATTTGCTCTCATCGTCTTGATTAATTACAATTTGTGATACAATATATTCTAGTCCAGAAATCACCAGAGAATCTTTCTTTATGATATCAGGATACATATCCTGAGTCAACCGGATATAACACTCTGTACCTTCGACATTTTTATGCCCCATATAGGCCGACAGTATGGGCAACGCAATATATACATCCCTACCGGAATCGACCATTTTGATCATTGCATGTACACAGGCTGAATGCCGTAGGCAGTGAATTCCCGGGCCTTGATGGTCGCCTTTATATGGAATTCCAGATAACTTGAGTGTTTTTACAAACCAAGTTTGTATTGAGGCAGCAGAGGGGGATTTCCCTAATCCGGTAACAATCAGTGGGCTCTTAGGGCGTGAAATTCCTTCGACAGGCAATTTGTTTCGGCATTCAATATATTGTTTTATGGCCAATTCCAATGAAGGTCTCATCACAGCAATGCGCTGACATCTGTTCTTGGTATTTCGCCGATCTAAATTGATAATATGCCGTTTAAAATCAACATCTTCATTCTTTATTTTAGTACATTCTCCAATCCGGATACCTGTGCTATACAGAATCCGTAATAAGATGGGGAACGCCATCAATACGGTGCCTTTGTTTCTGTAGTTTATCCGTAATAGATCTGTTGCCTCGAAAATATGCCTTATCTCATCATGAGAGAATATATATGGAACGAAATCGCTATGGCCCGGTTTAACAGGTCTCGGTATGTAACATTCGATACCCATTGCACACATATATGTAAAGAATTTTCGTACTGCCATCGTTTTTCTGTTAATCGTAATGGGTTTATTATGAGGCATAGTTTTTAGCCATGCTTCATAATCCTCTTTAAGGAAGTATGGTTTGTTGAATCCTATACGAAATAGGTAGGTGTCAAATGCATGAAGGCATGCAAATAGTGAAATTGAAGTCCCATGTGTTGCCCTATGGTCGTGATAGAATGCCTCAAGATACATCTTGAAACCACTCTTGAACTCTTTATCCTTATTCATAGAAAAAACCTCCTTTCTGGTTGTAAAAGTCATTGGAAACAGGAGGAACGTCATGTGAGCATTCGCCTAGAAGCTTTACGCTTACTCCAAGATAATACATTGTCGGCTCTTCGCTTTCATGCCCTAACACGCCTGATATAATAGAAATATCCGTATTGTTCTCCATTAATTTTGTTGCCAAAGAGTGGCGCATCGAATGGGTTGAGTGTCTTCTGTTTCCAATGACTACACCCGATTCTCGGATTATCTTTCCTACGATGTAGCTGACAGTCCCCGGAGCCAGTACGTTAACGGGACTATTAGCTGTTACAAAGATATTCTCAATGTCAGTTTTAGGTCTACCATTAAGGTAATAGTCAAGAATCGCCTGTCCTACATCCTCCAGTAACGGAAGTTCATTATGCCGTCCTGTCTTTTGCTGATAGAAGGATATACTACATCTCTCCCAATCAATATTATCCATGGTCAAATTAACTATGTCGCCTCTACGCAATCCTAATCTATCTGCCAAAAGCAAGATTGCATAGTCTCTTTTACCAACCGGGGCGTCTCTTTTTACGCTTGATTCGATTCTCTGTATCTCGTCTGAATAATAGACCGAAGGCAACGAATTACCCTTTTTCTCCGACAGGCCGGATAATGTCAGAGAGAGATTAACAGAGATGTGCCCATTTGCATATAAATGGAGAAGAAAACTTCGAAGTGGTGAATAGACATATTGACAAGTGTTCTGTAGAGAAGAAATGTACTCCAAAATTGTATCGTGAGAAATTTCTGTCAACTTTACATCTCTGATTTTCATTGCATTTGAGAATCTACTAAGAACTATCATAAATTTCTTCTTCGTCTTGTAAGAAGAACGATTCGTCTTACAATAGAGTTCAATGAATTGTTTGGACAATTCACCTATTTGGCCAGGGAATTGATATTCAGTCTTGTCTGGTTGGCGTTTATACTCTATTTCTTCGATATAGAACTTCAGGAGCAGAACAGTTCGTCTTGAAGTTATTGTAAAATGCTTATTCCTCATACCATAGGTCGAGAAAAATTCCTCTCCAACCTTCAAATCATAATAATCATATCCCATCTTTTCCATGAAGGGAATGACATAATTTGCCATACACTTTTTTAATGTCATAGCATAATACTCGGAATAGTGTTGAGAATCCACCAATATTCCAAACAAAATAGATAGATTCTTTCTCTTAATTTTTTCTTTCATAAATTTAGTGTTAATTAGACTAGATAAAATTAGAACTAAATGTTATACGGTACATATATCGCTCATTGAACTTCAGTAATATCGCTCAAAAAAAGTGATTTATGAGTGATATTTTATTATATTTGTGAGCGATAAAATTTGAATAGCATGAAAAAAGGGAGAATAGGCAGTATCATTCAGTATGTTCGGGAACATCCCGGAGTATCCTCCTCCGAAATAATAACAGGGCTTGGATTGGATATTTCTCCGGCCACTATCCGACGAGATCTTACTTTGCTGGTTGCTGAAAACAAACTCTCGGTCGAGGGGCAGAATAAAGGGACGAAATATTTTGTGTCACCGACTTATGATATGTTTGCACCAATAGACGTTGAGACGTACTTCAAGAAAGAGATTGACCAACGTAAAATAATAGATCATTTTAACTTTGAACTGCTCAGCATTCTGACCGATGTTCCATTATTTACCAAAGAGGAGTATGAAAAACTCACTGGATTACAGCAACAGTTCCGGGAAAATGTAGCCAAATTGACCTTGACACAATACAAAAAAGAAATGGAGCGTTTGGCTGTGGATTTAAGCTGGAAGTCCTCTCAGATTGAAGGGAATACATACTCTCTGTTGGAGACGGAACGATTGCTGTTGGAGAAAGAAACAGCCTCCGGCAAGTCGCTGGAAGAAGCCACTATGCTCCTCAATCACAAAGAGGCCTTGGATTATCTGATAGAGAATCCGCATTATCTTCAACCGCTAACCGTAGCGAAGATTGAGAACATACATAGCATACTGATACAAGACTTAGATGTGGATAGGAACATCCGCACCCGTCGTGTAGGTATTACCGGAACGAACTACCGACCGTTAGACAATGAATTTCAGATTCGGGAGGCCTTGGATGGTGTTTGTAATTTAGTGAATTCCCGTGAGGATATCTTTGAAAAAGCTTTGCTATTGCTGATATTGATTTCCTATATCCAGCCGTTCAATGATGGGAATAAGAGAACTGCAAGGATCGTAAGTAATGCGGAACTAATGGCCAATGATTATTGTCCGATTTCATTTCGAACCGTAGATTCGATTGATTATAAAAAGGCTATGCTTATCTTTTATGAACAGAACAATATATCGGCATTTAAAAAGATATTTATTGATCAGTTCGAATTTGCTGTTAGCACGTATTTTTAACACATAGATTCTTATGGCTAAAATATACTCCATTAAGATACAAAATTTCAGGGGTATTCAAAATTTTGAATATGTATTCAAAGACGCTGGTTTTATATGCCTGATTGGACGAGGAGATTCTGGAAAATCTACCATTCTGGAGGCGATTTCAATGGTGTTGTCGCCTAGTTGGAATATTTCATTTTATGACACAGATTTTTATAATTGCAATATAGATGCTCCCATATCAATAGAAGTTGTAGTTTATAATCCTCCCGGCAAATTATTGCTTGAGAATAAGTTGGGCTTATCTGCAAGAGCTATACATCCGGATACCTATGAACTTATTTCTTATATTCACCAGTTAGAGGCTGGCGTTGACCCTTTGCTTGCTTTAACAATAAAGCTGGAAGTCAAAAAAGACTTAGAGCCTAAATGGTTTGTTGTTAACCATATTAATAGTGAGCAAATTCCCATCTCGGCAAACGACAGAGCTTCAATGAATGTGTTTCTTGTTTCTGATTATGTGGATAGACATTTTTCGTGGAATAGAGGTAATCCATTGTTTTCTATTCTGAAGCAGCGAGCAGATGGGGATGCCGAAGGAGATCAAGAATCAGTCGTTTTAGAAGCGATGCGTTCCGCAAAAACCCTCATAGATAGGGAAAGTTTTGCCGAGTTGCAGGAAATAATAGCTCAAATAAAGACAAAAGCACAATCATTCGGTACAATCATTCGAGATGCAAAAACATCTATTGATTTTAAAGATATAGCAATAAAAGATGGTCGCATTTGTTTGCACGATGGTGCGATTCCTTTAAGGATGAAGGGGAAAGGTTCGAAAAGGTTAGTATCAACTGCGATCCAGTTTTCTTTGATACAGGATGGAGGTATTATCCTGATCGACGAAATAGAACAGGGGTTGGAGCCAGATAGAATTCAAAACTTCGTTACACTTCTTAAACAGCATACTGATTCGCAAATTTTTATAACGACTCACTCAAGAGATGTTGTTGTGGAACTCAATGCTACAGATATATTCCGATTGCCTCCAACAAGGAATACGTTAGTACGGTTCGATGAAAGCCAGCAAGGAACTATCAGAAAGAATCCGGAAGCTCTGTTTGCTGCCAAAATTATCGTTTGTGAAGGTGCAACCGAAGTTGGAATAATGAGAGCATTTGATTCTTTTTTGAGAGATCAAGACGGATACGGTTTGTCTTACTATGAAGTCCGGTGTGCCGACGGAACCGGCTCTGAATTAGTAAATTATTGTAAGAGTTTTAGAAAAGCGGGATATGATGTGTGTCTATTCTGTGATAGCGATGACAGAGGTGTTAATGCACAAAAAGATGCTTTAAGAGAACTTGATATAACAATAGCAGATTGTGATGATGGACTTTGTATAGAAAAACAAATGTTTAAAGACTTGTCTTGGGCGAAGATATCTGATTTAGTAAATTACGGCTTATCAATTAAGTACGACTCAATACACAGTAATGTTGCTGTTTGTGGTGGAGACATGACAAATCCAGATTGGTTTAATGAAGGTACTGAAAATATCCGTACTATATTAGGGAATGCCTCTGTATATAAAACTCACAAGCAAGACAAATCATGGTTTAAACGAGTTGATCACGGGCAGAAATTGGGAGAAATCATTTGTACTGATTTTGAGAATCCTGTAGTATCTAAAATATACGCACAACTCAACACGATCCGCGGATGGCTCCTTTTGTAGCGACCGAGTTTATCAGCAAACAAAAGAGTATGCTGATTGCGCCTGCTGGCTATGGTAAGACTTATGCCATAGCAGAATGTCTATTGTATACTTCAGGCAAATCACTTGTTCTTACGCATACAAATGCAGGTGTTTCTGCGCTCAAAGAGAAATTTAAAGCAAGGAATATTCCTCCGGACAAATACCAAGTAGAGACCATATCCAGTTATGTGCAAAAATATGTACATTCGTTTGTAAGTCCGGCGACAATACCAAGTCAAGATGATAAGCGTGCTTATTTTTCATATATAATTAATGCAGCGATAACAATATTACAGAGTCCTTGGATCGCTAAAATCATAAAAAATACGTACAGGGATTTATTCGTTGACGAGTATCAGGATTGCACCCTGTCTTATCATCGTGTAATAATGATATTATCTTGCTATATGCGGACTCATCTAATGGGTGATCCATTACAAGGTATATTTGGTTTCTCTGCGAAAGATCCATTAGTTGACATGAGAGATGTCGGACAAATGGGAGATTTTGCTCGAAATAGTTATGAATTAGTAATCCCTTGGCGATGGAATAATAATGGAAGAGATGATCTTGGTATACAACTCGGCTTATTGCGAGGTCAATTAATTAGGCAACAGAACGTCAATATTGATTATGCAGCTTACCCGGCAATAATAGTCCATCGTATTATAACAGATGTTTTATATGTAGAACTACCTCGAATAATAAATGATATTTTAGGGAGGTATCCTAATATACTATTTATACATCCTATTTCAGCCAAAACAGATCCTCGAGTTGATTTTGTCCGTAAATTCAATAACAGGATTTATATGTTGGAATCATTGGATGATAAAGATTTTTATTCGTTATCTAGAGCGTTTGATGCAATGACTCCAGATACACTGCTGTCTACTCTTTCTGTCATATGTGGAAAACTGTTTGGTGTCACTCACACAAAAGAATGGATTACAGACGAAAGAGTAAAAAACAGGCAGGGCGAAAATAAAGATTTATCTTTAAGATTGGATGAAAAAGTAAGATTTACCACAGAAAACTTCTCTCGCAGAAATATTGCATCGATATTAGAGTTTTTTAGAACCGAATTGAAAATGCCGGTAGCCAGAGCTGATTTACTTAACAGTCTTATTACATCTCTCAAAGAGGCTGATGAAAATAAGTGCTCCGTTTACGAAGGAATGTGTAATGCCAGAAATAGATTACGCAGATATGGTAGAAAAATTCATGGGCATTGTATTGGAACAACTCTTCTCACCAAAGGACTGGAATGTGATTGCGTAGTTTTATTAGATATTGATGCATTTACAGATTATCGACATTTATATGTCGCCTTAACAAGAGGTAGCAGAGATATTATAGTAATTAAACTTGTGCCTCCCGAAGAACGACAAGGAAATCTGTTCTGATTCAAATAGCTAGAATCGGAAAGTTCGTGTCAAATTTTGAATGTAAAACTTATGATTATAGGCTTTTTATCTAAACAATATTATCGAAAGTTACTCTGATATAGAATCAGATATAGTGATTTTGTCTTTCGGCTTTTGATTATATTTAAGTTTTGATAAGCGGAGAACTTCATCGAGGAAAGCATAGACCTGAACAAACGCCTTATCAAAGACCCTGAAGCGACCTTCTACGCTTGGGTAGAGGGGGACAGCATGAAAGGCGACGGTATCAACGACGGCGACCTGCTGGTTATACACAAGACGCCCAATCCCGCCGACGGGGATATTTGCGTGTGCTTTATCAACGGGGAATTTACCCTTAAACGCATCGAACATAAGGACGGCAAGGTATTTCTGATGCCATCGAACGAATCTTTCGAACCCATCGAGTTGCTGCCAGGCGATGAGCTTACCGTATGGGGCAAGGTGCTGGCTTCGATCAATCTGTTCACCAAATTATGATCGGCATTTGCGATGCGAATAACTTTTACGTGTCGTGCGAGCGGGTGTTCAACCCCGCGCTCAACGGCCGCCCCGTCGTTGTTCTCAGCAACAACGACCGTTGCATTATTGCCCGCAGCAACGAGGCTAAAACGCTCGGCCTGAAAATGGGCCAGCCGATTTATCAGATCGCCGATGTAATCCGTGCTAATCATGTGGTGCTGTGTTCGTCCAATTTCAAGCTATACGGCGATATGTCCCGCCGGATGCAAACCATTCTGAAGCGGTTTGTGCCGCAGACGGAAGTGTATAGCGTGGACGAGGCATTTTTGGATTTCCGGGGCATGGATTTGACCAAGCTGGACGAGTTAGGGCACACGATCAGCCGGACGGTACGCCATTCGACGGGGTTGCCTGTGAGCGTCGGGATCGCCCCGACCAAGACGCTGGCGAAGATCGCCAGTAAACTGTGCAAGAAATACCCGAAACTGAACGGGGCTTGCTATATGCACCGTCCCGAAGACATTGAAAAGGTACTGCGTAAAACGCCTGTCGGCGACGTGTGGGGTATCGGCGGCGAGTATGAGGAACTGCTATTGCGGCAAGGCGTCAAAACGGCCTACGACTTTACGCAGTTGCCTCCCGGCTGGGTACGCAAGCGCATGACGGTCGAGGGCCTGCGTACCTGGAAGGAATTGCGGGGAGAACCCTGCATCGAGATCGTGGCTCAAAACCCGAAAAAGAAACAGATATGCAACTCCTGTTCGTTCCCCAGCGAAGTGTCCGACCTGGAGGAACTGCATACCGCCGTGGCGACGTTCACCACGACCGTGGCCGAAAAGCTGCGCAAACAGAAAAGCGTCTGCGGGGAGTTGGTCGTTTTCATTCACACGAACTATTTTAAGGAAAACGCTCCGGTATCTTACGAAAGCCTGATCGTGCGGTTCTCTGTCCGCACGGACAGCACGCTGGAATTGGTCGCGGCGGCCACCGATGCGCTCAAGGCGATATTCCGTAAGGGGTTCGCCTATAAAAAAGCCGGGGTGATCCTTTCGGACATTGCTCCGAAAGCGGGGGTTCAAACGTCCATATTCGACACCCTCGACCGGGGAAAACACTCCCGGCTTATGGAAGCCCTCGACCGCATAAATGAAACCCAGGGCCGCCGGACGGTCGTGGTGGCTTCGCGCGGCTTCGACCCGATCAAAATGGATCGTCAGCACCTTTCGCGCGGCTTTACCACCGACCTCGACGATATTATCCGGGTGAAAACCGAATAGAGAGTCATTTAGACCATGTTTATTTGGCTGAGCTATATACCTTTGACAAGATCGGCTCTTTTGTGTAAGTGGAGTGGCCCTTCAAAATTATGCCAGGTATATACCAAGTCTTCCTCGGGTAGATTCTCTAAAAAATTGTAGCGAACCAGTAATTCATAAGATCGCTTAAAGCAGAAAGCGTTGTAATATAACAGCATCAATTCATACGAGGACATTTGAGCCTGAATGAATTGCACGTATCGGTTCGTCTCTTTGATGAACAAACGCCTTGCTTCCGGCATTAGTGTTTGTTTGTGGGTGTCTTGGTATTGATGAACGAATTTAATGATGTTGTACAGATGCCTGAAATAATGACCAAAGGCATAATGATATTTTTGAAAAAATAGATAAAATACGATTTGCACCTGCTTTTGAGGATTACAGTCTTTCAACAATCGCCACCTTTTACCGTGAAGATTGTAATAACTTAATGCAAACTGCATTCTTCTTTCTTTGATTAATTCATTCATCCTGCGTTCGTATTCTTCTTCCGGGAAAGGACCCATATCCCAAGGGTCAGGATTGTCCACGTTTGCATCGTCTACTCTCTCCATGCGAATGTCATAGAGGCCAGGATAATCATTTCGCAGTAGTGCGTTAAATAGTTTAGTTAATTCCTCTTTTGCAAATTGAAAAAACGCCCGGCCCTCATATTCTCTTGTTTCTCCTTCATATTTGTAACGGGTAAGAACGGGAACGGTAACTTTAATCTGGTTGGTTATATTTTGTTGAGCATCCAACAAATTGAAAAAAGTATTTTCAAAACTCTGTTTCTCCGAATCTTTTTTCTGGGTATCCAGCGCTTCCTGTTGCGCCCGCAAGGTTTGATAAAGTAATATAAAACCGAACAGGGCGAATAATGTTCCTACGACACCCCCGATAAAGTCTCCGTATTGACCGAACAACTCCGCATTTCTTACCCCTGACCCATCATTAAAGGGTAAACAGGTGAGAAAGAAGATCATAATTCCCAAACCGAGGAAAGCTACCCCCCATACAACCCACTTATTAAAACCTTTTAATCGCTGTTTTTCCATGATTACGGAGCTATTATAATTTTGAACAAGTTAATTCAAAACCCTTATTTATTCAATAGTATCGTGCATATTATTTGATGTGTCGATCATGAAGAATAGCATCGTGTTCACAAAACGGGGCGGAATCATGCCCCTTGTCGTATCCTTATTTTTATTTATCATACAATTTCACCTTTAAATGATACTTCTTCGGAAAAGAATGTGTAAATTATGCATATCTTGAAATTATGAAAGATCGTCCGGAATATAATGTCGGCGTCATTCTTCATTTCTCCCAGCGATGGATTGTACCGGGATGGCATATCATGCGCCGAACCTGGCGCGGGCCGCTTTGAAACCGAAGTGTAAGGATATGCCTGACTCTTGGATAATATGCAGGACATTATATAATATTCTCAACTCTCCGGGGCTTCTTCGCCCCGGATTTTTTATTACTAACTATTTAAAACCTTATCGAAATGAGAACAAAGATTTTAGGGGAAACACGGCTGATCGACCTGCTGACGGCCAACGCAGAAAACACAGGCGAAAGCCTTTCTATCCGCGCGGAGCTAACTGTCGCCTACGATGAGTTTACGGATAGGCTCGTCCGGCTCGTCGAAGATGAAAATTCCATTGCGGATATGCTGCACTGCCTTTACTACATTCGGGCAGAATTTCATGCCTTGCAACAGGAACCCGGCTACAAGGCGGAAAAAAAATGCGCCCTGTTGCCAATGCCTCTTCAAGTCGCTGGAATTGGTCGAATCGGAGATCGAGTTGATTAAACTTATCTTCCCGTCCTCGACCCGTCCCAGCTTGACCACCGAATCGGTTGCCGCGCCAATCCGGTGGGTACTTTCGCATCAGGCGTTGCTGGAACTGGCTACCGCTTTGCACGGCTGTAACGCATTTGCCGACGACAAGGGCGGCAGACCCACTTTTACCGCCCTGATGCGCGTATTGTGCCGGGTATTCAATATCACGGTGAACGATATATATGTCAAGCGCACGCAGTTATTCGACCGATGCAAAGAGCGCACGCCTTTCCTGGATAAGCTGATCGAAACCTTTAATAACCTTGTGGACGAACACCTGAAATAAACCTTTACACGTTCCAACCATTAGGGGGCGAAGTCGCTATAAGAGCGGATCGCCCCTGTTTTTGGCCCGTATTTGAAGGTCGGAGGTCCGTGCGCCGCGACCGTTTTTGAAAAGTTTTTTGCCGTTAACTGAATATTATAACGCACAATATCAATACATTGAATTTTTATAACGGGCGAAAAACTTTTTGATTTTCAAACGACCCTATCCCGGAAAGCGTACTTATCAGCAAATTTCGTATATACATTTGTCCCTGAAACGCCGCAGATCGCGGCCCGTTATAAACCCTTAAAACCATAATCACCATGCACAAACTGTTAATCGCAGCAATGGCCCTGTGCGGCTTTGCATCCTGCACTAAAGTGAATGACGATCCGACCCCTCCCGTCACGGACGGCGAGGCCGTAACGGTATCGTTTGTCAGCGAACCGGCCACCCGCGCCTTTTTCGACGCCACGGCAGCGGCCGAGGCATGAGAGAAATCGTTATCCTCCGTCACGGTACTGGCCTTTGACGGCGGGGGTAACATTATCGTACAACGCTATTTCACCGCCTCGGAGCTTACCGCCAAACAAGCGACATTCGCCCTGCCCAAGTCTGCGGCGGGCACGACCGTCGAATTTTACGCCGTGGCCAACGCCACTGTCGGCGCGATCAATTCCAAAGCCGAACTGCTGACCCTGACCGAAACCGTCGCAGCAGACTATAACGGTAACTTCTCAGAAGTGAGCACCCAATGCAGGCGTTCCGGCGGCTTCCTGATGACGGGCAGCCAAAGTCAGACTATCGCCGCAGCGGGATCACCTACCGATGTGAACATTACGCTCAAGCGCACCGTGGCTAAAGTAGCCGTTCAGACCAAGCTGGCCGCCGACTTTGCATCGAAGTACTCCGGCAAGGTGAAGATCAACACCGCCACGCTGACCAAAGCGGCATCGCAAACCCCTTACTTCAGCGGTTCGGCCAATCCGGGAAGCATGAACTTCACCTGCATCCAGTCCGCCGGGGAATCCTCGGGCAGCTACAACAATCTATTCTACCTTTTTGAGAACGGCCCTCTCAACGCAGGCAACCGTGTCACCGTAACGCTGGACGGCCTCTACGACCGGGACGGGAATTTCGGCACGACGGGCGACCAGACCCCCGTGACCTACACGACCGAGCTTACCGGAACCGCTAACGGACAATTCCTACGCAACGGATATTACCGGGTGGCCGTCAATGTGTCCGGTCTGACCGGGCAGGACGTAACGGCGGTGGTGACGGTGGCCGATTGGCTGGCTCCCGTCACGCAGTCGGTCAATCTCGGCCAGTAGCTTTCACGCTGAAACATTATCAATGGCGGGGGCGGCGCTACTCCGGCTTCGCCCTTTATGCAACCAATCCACGATAACCATGAAACATTACCTATATATCGCCGCATGAATGGCGGCTATCTTCCTGTCTTTATGTTCCTGCAACCAGCAGCGCACCTTGGCCGACGACGGGATCACGCGCATGGCCTATGTGACCCTGACGTTCGACGCTCCGGCGATGGAAGCGCCCACCCGCGCCCTGACCGCTGCCCAGGAAAAGGCCGTAAGCGGCATCAACCTGTGGCTGTTCCATAGGAGCGTGCCCGAAGCGACGTACCACCTTTACCTGACCTCGACGGGCGACATATCCCTGTCGCTGGTGGGCGGCGAGTACGACTACTATGCCGTGGCGAATGCCGGGATGGATCTCGGCTCCATGACCGCAGCCCAGGCGGCCGCCTATTATATGGGGATCGGGCGGGAGAGCGACTTGGAGAAAGACGGCCGTTTGTTGATGGCCTCCAAAGGAACGCTCAACGCCGTGCAGGGCGCAACCGTTCCGATCTCTTTGACACGCTGTACCGCACGGTTGGAATTTACACTGAACGTCAGCCCGGCGATGGCATCGCAAATGACCGTGAACAGCGTACAGGTGATGTGCGTCCCCTCGACCCTCAGTGCCTTTGGGGAGAATCACCCCGCTGACCTGGCGGCATATTTCGACTACACGGCCCAGAACTTTCAGCCGGGGGTGCAAACCGTGTTCTATCTGCCCGAAAACATAGCCGGGACGAACAGCGCAGTCGGTGATCCCCGCAACAAAGACAAGAACCATGCGCCCCGGGGAGCGACCTATATCCGGATACTGGCTACAACGGCAACCGGGCGCGTCGAATATTATATCTATCCGGGGGCCAACTCCACAACGGATTTCAACGTCCGGCGCAATACTCGCTATGTGATTACCGCTACGATCACCGGGCAGAACAGCATCGACACCCGGATGTCTGTCATGCAGATGAGCGCCGAAGGTTGGCAGGGGTCGTACCATACGGGAACGACGGCCAGCGGGCGGCTGAACGTGCTTTGCACGAACAATCCCGATAATTGGTTCGACCTCTCTTATTCGCTCTCAGGTGGCGGTACGCTGCTCATCGACGGGGTGAGCCGCCCGGCGGGGCAGTTCTACCGTGTGCTGACGGGCGGCGGTTCCCTGTCGATCCCGATTGCCTATACGCAGTACACCGTGGGGAATGCCAGCGTACAGTTTACTTTGCGTGACCGTTACGGCTTTGTGCTGTCAAGTTCGATGACAACCTCGTACAAGCTGCCTTACGATCCTCTGCAGGTTTATTTCACGCAATGGCCCTCGCAAATAGATTATTACGATACAGGCACTTCCCGGTTGTCAATCTCGGAAGCGAACTATACGGGCAACTTCGTGGTGAAATGCAGCATTTCCGGTTCGGCCATTCTGTACCTGAATAACCGCCGTATATTCGACGGAGAGGCGCTCGACCTCGCCGCAGGCTCGCATGTTTTTGAATTAAGTCCTCGCGGAAACGGGGAAGTATCCACCTCCTTTACGGTTACAGATAGTCACGGACAGAGTAAAGTGCTTTCCGATAAGACGCTCATCGTCGGTATGCCCGACTCATTGCTTTATCATGCACGGATACCTCTGGAAGCATCTTTGTCAGTTAAATCTAATTAGAAGCCGTCCATGAAAAAAATACCGATTTTTTTATCTTTGGTTCTGTTGCTGTACAGTGCTACGCACCGCGCAGCAGCCCAATATTACGGGGTGCGCTTCAATACGCTGGCCCTGGCTACCGGAACGCTCAATGCCGGATTCGAGGCCACGTTGGGCGACAAAACGACGCTCGACGTTTCGGCCTACTGAAACCCGGTTAAGGCTCCTGGCCTGCAAATGCAGGTTCTCGCCCTTCAGCCCGGCCTGCGTCGCTGGCTTTACGAAGCCTATGCGGGGCATTTCTGGGCCGCCCATCTCGCCGTGGCCCGGTACAATATCGGTAACGCCCGCTGGCATTACAAAGGGTGGCTGGCGGGCATCGGGGTGAGCTACGGCTATGCGTGGCTCCTTTCCAAGCGGTGGAACCTCTCGGTCGAGGCCGGGGTGGGCCTCTATTACATGAAAGACCGCAAACGCGATCACTGTGTGCCCTGGACGGCGGATGAATATATCGGCCATAACCGCCGCCTGGTGCTCGGCCCCAGCAAGTGCGAGGTGGCCTTTACCTATTTGTTTTAACCTATAAACTCATACGATATGAAACGATTTTTGGGCCTTTGGGCCTTATTGATACTGATGTTCGCCTCCTGCGCGAAGCTGCCGGAAACCTCGCCTGACCAGACCGACGCCCCGAGTTGTCGGCTGACGCTGGCGCTGGCGGTTCCCGATGCGGAGCGGATCACACGCGCCCTGGCGCCTGACGGTGAAAAAAGTGTTGCGGATCTAAATCTCTATCTGTTCAGCGAAGCCCTCGACAAGCATTATTTCTGTTCTCCTTGTGCGGCCTCCCTGAATATGACCGTGCCGTCCGGCACTTATGAACTGTACCTGATCGCCAACGCCGGGGCCGACCTGGGTGACATGACCCGGCAGCAGGCCGATGGCTACCGTTATGAAATAGCTTCCGAGGGGGATATTGAAAAGAACGGGCGGATGATGATGTATGCCCGGCAAACGGTGACGGTCACCAGCGATACGAACCTGCACGTTGCGCTCGTCCGCCTGGCGGCAAAGGTGGAGATACGTTACTCTGTGGCCGCCTCCGCCGAGGCGCTCACCCTTAGTAGTATTCAGGTAAAATCCGCACCCACGGGGTTACGGGTATTCGACCGGAACCGGGCCGCGACCGCCGTGACCGATTATGCGGCGCACGCCCTGACGGGGAATGCGGGGACGCTGACGGCCTACGTGCTGGAAAATTGCCGGGGCGTTAATTCTGCCGTCACTTCGCAGGAACTCAAGGATTCGGCGCACGCCCCGCAGAATAGTACCTATGTTCTTATTAAAGGTTATTATGCTGCCAAAGCCGTCGCTTATACGGTCTACCTGGGCGAGAATGCGACCTCGGATTTCAACGTCAGGGAAAACCGCCACTATGTGCTGAACGTGCAGATATACGGAGCCAACCCGTCGGATTTCCGGGTGTCGGTGAGTGAATTTACGGCCACTCCGCTGAACGCCTCCTACCAGATGGGCGAAACGGTGGTTTCGACGCTGGCCTTTTCGGCGGCGAACGATCCGGACAACTACCGGATATTGACCTATGAGCTGACAGGAAAAGCAACCGTGACTATTGACGGAGTGATACAGCCGCCCGGTATGGCGATCCCGTTTCTTTCCGGGAGCGGAACGCGGCAGGCCCGCGTCGGTATCGAAGCCTTGCAACCGGGGGCCGTGGGAATCACTTTCACGATGAAAGACCTGTGAGGGGTAGAACTGACCCAAAGCATCGCCACCACCTTCACCGCCGCCAATCCTATCGTCATTACCTCGACGCCGATGGCCGAATCCTATGCGCATTGCACCACGCCCTTTACTCTCTGCTTATCGGAAGCCGGTTACGGCGGGAATTTCAAAGTGACGTTCAGTAAACTCACGGGCCCGGACGGAGGGCTGAATTTCAACGGGACGGTATTGCCGACCGACTTTACGACTTCCCTGGCGGCGGGGAATTATCCGATGTCTTTTACCTCGAATGCTTTCCTGGGCAATATGTGCACGCGAGTGGTCGCCACCGATGATTATGGACAGCAAACGACCTATCTCATTCAGCAGGAGATTACACCGCTTCCGATCACCGTAACCTCGCAAGTCGTTACGGGTACTGTTTCCACCGCGCCGATAAACGATATGTTTACCAAGCCCAGCTATGCGGATGTGACCTACACTTTCAGTCGCAAACTGCCCGGCACGATAACAGTCAGTCATGATTTTGCATACCAAATGGAATATACCCGCGTGCCGCCGTCCTATCTGAACAAGCAAGCCTCCGGCACGGTTACAATTCCGGCGGGCAGTACGACCTATACTCAAAGAATCGTCTATGACGAGGAAAATGAACCCCAATATCACTATGTCGGCGGTGTGGAAACCCTGTTGAGGCGCGGGTATCTAATTACCGACGACTACACGCTGACTGTCGGCCCGATCACATACCCCGGCGGCTCCGTATCTTTTACCCTACAACGATAAAGCTATGGAAATGATCAGGTATATAGCGGGGGCGGCTCTTTTGCTGGCTTTTGTTTCATGCTCCGTGACGGCTCCCATAGCCCGGCGGGGCTACACCGCGAAAGTCGCGCATACGCCCAAACAGATGCGGGTGGAAACGTCTAAGAACACGGAATCGGGCTTTGTCCAGTATAAACGGTCTGATGGCACGAGCGAATTTTTCGTCCCGACGAAAACAATAAATGGCGAACAAATGATGTGCCTGACCCTTGACGAAGTGACGGTGGTGGCTAAGTCGCGAAGTTTACCTGAGCGTTTGGGCAAGGTGAACGTGGATTTCGTTGTCACGCTCCCCAAGCAGCTTCAGGGTGGTTGCCGCAGTGTGGTTGTCACTCCGGTGTTGCACAACCACGGCGAAAACACCCCGTTGCAGGATTTAACGATCCGGGGCGAACTATTCTCCAAAGTGCAGCAGCGCGACTACTGGCAATACGGACGCTACAAGGAAGTCTACAAGCCGGACAGCCTGCGCTCGGCGCTGGCCTTCGGGCGGTTCGTCAAATACCCATACATGTCAGGGGTACGTCTTGATTCGGTGGTTGAACATGCTACGGATGTCAGCTATCATTACCGGCAGGAAGTGCCCACGGCGGAGGCCGGGAAACGGTTGAAGATCACCCTCGACGGCTATGTGACTGGACTGGACGGAAGCCGCCTAAAGCTGCCGCCCTCCGATACGTTGGATTACAATATATCTTCTATGCTGACTTTTGTGGATACTTCAATCCATTATGTCACGCGAATAATAGAGAAATACGCCCAGGTGCAGGATCGGAACTACCTCACATTTCGGGTGAACGACACCCGGATACTTGACACGCTGGGGGATAACCGAACCCAACTCGACCGTATCGAGTCACTGATGGATCGGTTGGTGAACCAAAGCGAATTTTACGTCGATTCCATTGTACTAACCGCCTCGTCCTCCCCGGAAGGCTCTTTTGCCCGCAACGGACTGCTTGCCGGGGAACGGGCGCAGTCGCTACGCCGATACCTGTGCGGTAAATTCCCGGACGGCGGCGTGGACACGATGATCCGCATCGGATGGGTGGCTGAGGATTGGACTGAACTCTCCCGGCTGATCGGGGACGACCCGTGTGTCATGCAGAAAGAAAAGATACTGCACCTGTGAACGTTGTTCCCAGATCCGGACAGGCGCGAAGCAGAACTCCGACGGCAGTTTCCGGCCGACTACAAGCATATCCGTTCCGAACTCTATCCGCTGCTGCGCTCTGTCAGCTTCAAATACGACCTGCGCCGCGTGGGAATGATAAAAGACACGATCCATACGACTGAACCGGACACACTCTATGCCCGTGGCGTGGAACTCATGCAGGAACGACAGTATGCGCAAGCGTTATATATCCTCTCCGACTACAAAGACCGCAATACAGCGGTGGTACTGCTCTCGTTGGGACATGACGATCCGGCCTATGAGATACTGTGCAGCCTACCCGAAACGGCCACGACGGAATACCTCAAGGCAATCGCATTGGCCAGATTGGGCCGCAGGGACGAAGCTCTCGACGCCTATGACCGTTCGGTCTTGCTCGATGAAAAGATGGAATTTAGGGCCGGACTCGACCCCGAATTGAACGATTTACTTAAACACCGATAACGCTATGAAAAACCTGATAATTCTCTCTTTGGCCTTACTGCTGGCCGCTTGCTCGGCAGTCGATAAGACCGAATTTGAGATAAACCCGAGACCGACGCTCACCCTCGCTTACAGCTACCTGAACGATGAGGGGTGCAACACGACCGCCGACGAGGTGGCCTGACTGGATATTTTCGTGTTCGACCCGGCGGGGTATTATATCAAAACTCTGCACGCGGGCCACGACGAACTGACCTCCCCCGATGGTCTGGGAGTGCTCGACGGCGTGCCTGCCGGAGATTATACGGTCGTGAGCTACGCCAACGTCAAGCGTAGTGTAATCGCCTCCCTGATCCCCGGCGTATCAACCGCCGCCGAGCTGTATGTGGCCCTGGGCAACGGGGCGGTTTACCGAACCGGCGACCCGCTGTTTCATAGCCTGAAACGCTTTACTGTCCGGCGCGGCGAACCGGTCGTTACGCCCGTGGCGCTGAACAAGCTCTTTTACCGAATCGAACTGAATGTGACCGGGGCGGAAAAGGTCGAGGATTTTCGCATCACCTTTTCCGGCGCTCCGTCGGGCATTGACTATGCGGGCCATCCGTTCACCGGGCCGGTCATATATCAACCAACCTTGCAGACTGCCGAGGTCGGGGAACAAAGCGGGTCGCTCTGTATCCCCCGCTTTACCGACGGCGCGAGCGTGATGATGACCCTTGCCAGCGGGGAGAGGCTGTTGGCGCAGATGTCCCTGTCGGAATATCTGAAACAAGGGGATGTCGCTATCGACCTGACGGCAAAGGATGTTGTAATACCGATTGATGTGGCGGTCAGTACCGCCGAGATAACCGTGACGGTAAACGACTGGAACGACGGCGCGGTGCAAATACCGATGGTGGGACACTAAAATGTAACGATCATGGCAAAACTAACAGACAGAATAAAAAAGGCGTTCCGGGATTTCTGGAACAGCATTCCGATGAGCGTGTATGTTGCGCTGGACGCAAGCGGCGAAGCCGTCGAAATGAAAGGCGGGGATGGGCAGTATTCATCCCCCAATAAGACAGACAGGGGACAAACTGGTTATAAGGCATTCGTGAAACACCTTGTAAAACGGTACGGCGGAAGCGACTATATCCCTGATTTTAATATCCGGAGATTCGATTTTCCCAACCAATGGAAAGTCCCCGTATTCGGTAAGGATACCAAGCATTACTACCGGAACAAACTGCTGTCCGCCGCCGAGAAACAGAACGTAGCGCCCAGTCAGCCTATTTCGCTCCGGGACGCCGTATATATCATCAAGTCGGGCCTGCCGCTGTTCGACCCGTCCACCGAGCATGGCAAGCTGACCCGGCGCAAAGATTACAAGGAGTTTATCGCTCACAACGAGCAAGGCCGTTGGAAAGAGTTTATGCGGGGTAAGGAAAACAGGTACACCGCCGTGGCGACCGACCAGGGCGTCATGCTGTTCTCGCAGACCCGAATGGGGGAAAAGGCATTGCATACCTACCTGCAAGAGTGCGCCGGGAATTTCTTTAACCCGACCCGCAGCACCGAATCGCTGAAAATCTATGAGGTGGTCAATCCCACGGCGGACGTAGCGGCCAAAGCCGACAACTATATCGAGCGGGTATCCCGGCGGGACGAGCGTTCGGATTCTCCCGGTTTGTTCTACTCAAAGCATGGTACGACCCCGGAAAAGATGCTTTCGCCGGAGATACTTGCCGGGGCCGTCTGCACGGAGAAGTACGATATGCGGCCCGACTTCCACAACTTCGACCGCTTTACGGGCGACAATACATTGAAAATAGACGCGAAAAGCTATGAAATCGCCTCGCTGCTCTATATCTCCGAGAACGGTTATGCCGACCATCTGGCCACAGACTATTTTCACCCGTTCGATCACAAGGCCGACTTTAAGCCGCTGGCAGACAAGATCAATGATACCATGCAGGCCAAAGGGGAAAATCCGCAGTCCGATCATGACTTCGGCTATGCCGCCTTGCAAAAGGAAGCGAAAACGCTGGCGGGCGATATACTGGAAAGCCAGTACCATATCCGCGATGGGGAGTTTGCCCTGGGACAGACTCGTAGCAATATTATCCCACTTAACCGCACGGTGGAGCAAGAACACAAGCCCAAAATCGTGGAGATGGCTGCCGAGCGTAAGCGCCCGGTAATGAAACAGCCAGCCTCCGCGCCGAAGAAAGCCCCCCGGCGGGTTCCGGCGATGAAACCCGCACACAAAAACCCGGTTATTTCTTAATCCCGAAAACTGTACGACATGAAAGAGAAAACAGCGATGAACAACCCCCAGCCGGGGAGCGTCTTTATGACCGTGAGCGCATTTTACCAACCCATGTTTATAGCCGATGATTCTATGGGAAAATATGACTTCGCTCAATTTATAAAGGACACCGTGAAATTCTATTGCACGGATAGAAAGTATTTACCGGATTACTGACTGTTCCGCTGCGATCTGCCGGATAAAAATATGATCCCTGATCTTGCGACATTCGAGAATGAGGGCTACCCCCAACGCATCGGTGAAATGATGGGCAAACAGGATTTAGGGCCAACCGAGGTACTGCGCCTCCGGGATGCCGCTTTTTGCCTGGAGCATGGAATCGACCCGCTTTCGGATGCCGGACGGCATCATAATCTGGACTATATCGCCGAGGCTCACCGCTATGGAACCGGGCTTCATGTGATATGCGCCGGAGAAGCCGTGTTCCCTACATGAACGGCAATCGAAAGTGCGGAAGGCATTTTACTGTTTACCGACCGCGACAATGCTACGGCATGGCTTCAGTATCAGGCCGATCATTTTTTTCGACAAGGATTATGCAACCGACCGCCTGCAGATCTGGGATGTGGCCGGGTTGAACCCGGACTTACTATCGCAGGACAATTCCTGCAAGCTGCCCGAAGAAATGGCCTCGACCTCGTTCGCCAAAACCATTGATGCCGTCGGCACGTCCGAAACGCTCAAGCATGGCATCTGCCGGGCGGAGTATGATATGGGGCCGAGTTTGTCGAACTTTATTGCGTTCATGGATTCCGACCAGCACGATCCGCTGAGGTTAAGTGTCCGGAATAAGAAACTCACGCAACTGCTCTATATCGGTGAAACGGGTGAGTTACCCCAAAACTTTAACCGGCTCGACTGGTTCGGTACCACATTGAGTCGTATGCACGATCCTCTTATCCGGCAACGTTATTCGACCGATCAAATCAAGGAGATAGCACACTCATTGACCAAGATGATATATCCCGATATAAGGGTTTCTCAAAATAGTTTTACCCACAAAACGCGGCAGGAAAGGCGTAATAACGTCGATTCTTTATGCAAGACAGCAACGGACGATACGGGCTATACACGTCGGGCTGTACCTGCTCAACGGCAAGGAAGAGTAAAACGAATACCGAGTCTATAAAATATGGAAAAGAAAAACGACAACACCACGACCATTGAGCTTGGGGCTAATTTAGGTAAAACCTCTGCATTCCGAGAATGGCTCTTAGGGGATTCGGGGCCAAACGATGGCTACTTTATGACAAACTCCGATTTTCATGGATATTGGATGACGCCGAGTAACGACGGAGATAAAGGTTATCTGAACTTCGTATTGAATAGGCTGGAAGGAATATTATCGGGGCTTCCGATTTCAGACGGTCTGATGATGCACTATCAACGGAATTGCGACACGTTCGTTCAAGTAGACGCCCAGGCCGCAAACCCGCCCCGCGACATAACCCTAATCGGATTGGATGGGTTGCATTTCAAACATATGCTGACCGTCGAAAGCGCCGCCTACTGTATTCTGCATGACATTCCCCTGCTGGATGCGGGCAAGGATACGACTTTGTTCACTAAAAGGGAAGGCTATTTCAAGGAGATCATGGAAATTTCCAACTGGTTTCCCGACTTGAAAGAAAAACTCCCGGCATTGCGAAAAAGCATTGAAAAGAATGTGCCGGAACCGGGCAGTATCCATATTACCTATAATGGGCAACTGTATCCTTTGCGTATATCGACCGATGGCCCGGGTATGGAAGGGTTTAAAAGCTATTTGTCCGAAGAGATGCGCAAGGTAAAACCCGGAGAACCTTTACCTGACAAGATGTTCGTCCATTATGATTTACCAGACATTTCGGGTCTGCATTATTCAGATGGTGAGGATAAAAACGAGTTTCTTACGCATAAACTCTATAATAGGCTGATAAATCAGGAAGGGACGATACCTATGGTTATCGTTCATTTACACGAAGCTATGTATAGCGTACAAAACGATATTCCACTTCTCTCATGCGACGCCAGGAGGCAATTTGAAAGACCGGACTATTTTGATAAATGCAATGAAATGCGTCGCTCCGCCCCCGATCTTTCGGCAAAGCTCGACGCCCTGCAAGGCCGTGAAGAGGAAGAGCCGAACAAGGCCCGCCATGTTCCCGCCCGATCCGTAAAACCAAAGAAGCAAGGCCCTAAAGTATAAATTATCAAACTCTAAGGTAATGAACGGAAAAATCAATAAACCGAAAGGTGGTAACGTCTACCTCACTATCAATAGCGAGAACAAGATAATCGACATTCTTAAATCGACTGCCGGGATAGATGGCTTCCGCGCGTTTATAGATCGGAATGTCGAACGGGTGATGAACAAAGGTGTCATCCCGGATGCCTGAATGATTTTGTACGAAGAGCTTGATTTAGACCGAGTGGCGATTATCAGGGATGAAGATACCAACGAGTTGTATATCCAATTAAGTGAATTAATATTCGCTAAGGCTGAACCGAAGTTAGTCATGACTATGAAGGGTGCTCTTTACTGTCGCAAATATGGCCTCGATCCGATAACTGTGCCTATGGCGGATTTTTCCGATACGAATGAGAAATACCGTACGCTCCGCAATACAGATATACCGCTTTATCAGGAAGAGCTGACAACTTCTTGTAAAGCCGTGGAAACGGAGAAAGGAGTTTTGCTTTTCAGCGATGACAATCGCGGAATAAGTCAATTTCACGAATATCTCCAATATTTGGCTGATAACTTTTATGAGCCGGATTTCGGTATAAACACCTTACGGATTTACGACCTGAACTTACCTTCAGATAAATTACCCGAAGAGATCAACCGATGTTTCAACTACGAAAGACCGGAATGAAAGCACGCAACACTGAATGACCCTATTCCGGAGAGTGCCTATGTTGCCAATAGTGTTTTGGAGAATGGCTGTTATGTGCGGGAATTTGATATGCGGGCTACCAGGGAGAATTACATACAGTTTGTTAATCACAATGGCGAAGATTTTCTTGCTGTTCTCCCTGATGATTATAATATCGCGGCCCTGCAATTCATTACATGCAACTACTATCAAGAGGATATAGGTCATAATATATACTATCCGGGGTTTTTCAGATATTCAGGGGAGTTTGATATTTTGCTGGATCGTTATATGGACAGCAAAACGGATGCGGCGGAAGAAAAAATAATCCGTCGGATGCGTTCTCTGGCTAAGAAGATTCTGGATCGGGATTTTCCGGATAGGCGCAAACCGACCTGTGTGGTTCCTGAAATGCAATGGCGGGGATTGATGCAATATTGCGACCGGGATGCTTTTGATGCTCTGGTAAAAGCCGAAACTCCACGCCACGCCCCCTCTGTCTCCCCGAAAAAAAACAATGGTCAAACCCTTTAAACCCCTAATATCATGCCGCAACAATCTAATAACTTCAGTGACCTGTACTTAACACTGAGTCCCGGTCACGACTCGCTGCATATCGTCCGTTGCGACGATGGCCGTGAGGGATTCCGCGATTTCATTGAAAAAAATATAGACCGAGCGTTAAAAGAGCCGATTGTTCCGGATAACTGATTGCTGCATTACCGCCTATTGGAGAGTGATATGCAGAAGGTTCCCCAACTGGCGGAACGATCCTGCCGGGAGTATTTCAGCCGCTTATCCCCTAAACTCTCCGAACGGGGCATCACTCCGGCAAACGTTGTCAGACTACGGGATGCGGTGTATTGTCGGGAGAAAAACATACCGCTGCTGACGCCTGAAGCTACATATTCGGTCATATCCAAACGTGACGACTATATGGATACGCAGATGGGATACGGGGCCTATATTCCGGAATTAAAGGGCGTCCTGCCGGACTTCCGTGCCTGCAATGCCGTGGAGCTTTCGGAAGGTGTATTGTTGTTTAGTCTGACGGTTAAGGGGGATAAGTTATTACAGACACTTATGCGGGATATAGCATCCAATTTCTTTGATTCCCGGATGAACCAATCCGTTATGAAGTTTCATCAAGTGCCCCTGTTCGACCCGTTTTGGAAACCGTATGTGGATAGATATAAGCAGGGGATGATCGTGGACAATTGGGAGCCGGCAGTGGAAAGTACAGTCACCGCGGGTAAATCGGTGCTGCGCAATGGTATTGCCACGGGGGAATTTGACCTTTCGCCGACGCCCAAAACCTATTGGGAGTTAGCGAATGCCGATATATTCGGTCACAAAGGATTCGCTGATGAGTATAAGAACCGGGAAATATCGCATTGGCTTTACATACAAGAACATGGAAAACTGCCAGACCCTGACGTAGCTGGACGCTTTATGTTCGCTGAAGCCCTGGCGTTATTATACAAGGAAGATAATCGAGAAGCGTTCAAGGCAAAGGCGGCCGAGTTACTGAAGCTGGATTGTCCGAACCTTCGCCTGCCTCCCACCAAGCAGATCCGGCATGTGCCGTCTATGCCCTTTAAGAAAGGAACGGGCTTAAGCTGCGGGTAAATAATAATACACATATTAAATCGCATTATCAATGGAAACAACACACGAAAAGAAGTCCGGTATCTGTATGGTATGGGACGATCAAGCCTATACACTCGCTGTAATTCGTACCGAGGAAGGCGAAGCAGGATTCCAGAAATTCATGGCAAATTACTTATCTACACTTACGCCGGGCGAGAAGTTACCTATGAGAACGATGCTGTATTTCAACCAGCCCGAAATTGTCCAGTCCATGCCCGAATTAGAACCGGAAGCAATAAAAGATTATTTAATTAATAAGGCTCCGTTTATGGATCGGGAAGGAACGCAGCCCGTTTACTCCTTATCAGGGACTAATGCTTTGTATTGCGTGCAAAATGACATTCCGCTGCTTTCGGTCGATGTAAATGACATGCTGCTGAGTTTGCGCCCCGGTTATAAAAACGAGATTGCACAAATTGAGAAAAGCGTTCCCGATTTGTCTGAAAAACTCGCGCGATTACAGGCCGGGTATCAATATCCCGATATGAAACCTGTCGACTTCTATTTGCTCGCCGAAGAGCATAATTATTTTCGGGCCTATGGCAGCGGCAAAGGTGATGAGGACTTCCGGAATTTTATGCTCGATCAGCTTGCGACAACCTATGAACCTAATAGGCCGTTACCGGAAGCTGTTTTTATCCACTATGAAATGGGCGGATCTGGCAATATTCCCCGGTTTGAAAAAAGAGAACAGGATAAATATTTACTGATTAGGTTCGGTACAATATTAGGTCGGAATGATTCGCCTGACGTAAAAGCGGTAAGCCTGAAAGATGCTGTTTACTGTGTAGACAATGATATTCCGCTGTTATCGAAAGAGGCCGATAATATCAGTGAACTCCCTCATTATACGATAGATAGCTTCCTCGGCACCTTGTCGATGCCGGATATTTCGGAGAAAATTGCCAAGCTGCGCAAAGATGCGGTTCCGCGCCGCGTGCCGTCCATAAAGCCTCCCCAAAAGGGAAAGGAGATAAAACGATAAAAATTAAAGACCATGAACTACATAACAATAGAAGAAAAAGCCTGGTTAAACTTAATCAATTTAGTCAGGGTGCTTACGCAGAAAGTAGAGCTACTATCAAACCAAATCAATCCAACCGAAAAAAAGAAATGATTAGACGGGAAAGAGGTTTGCTCGATACTCAATATTTCCACTCGGGCTCTTCAATCGTATAGAGATAACGGTATAATCGGATATACTTACGTAGGGCGTAAGTGTCTGTATAAACCGGATGAAATCAAAACCATGTTAGACGATAACTTAAAATCGAAATGCAATGTATAAAAAAGGAGAAGAAGAAGGTTATATAGAAAGAACTTCAAAAACCTACAAAGAATTGATGAGTGGATTAGCCAATGCTAACCAGCAAGTCGATCAAATGGACGCATCCTATAAGCCAGGGTTGGATGGCGAGAAATATTACACCGGAGCCGAAGTGATGTCCATGCTCCATATCACTCGCAGAACCTTACAAGAGTATAGGGACAAATGATTGATACCTTATACAACTATTGGCGGAACTATTCTTTATCCAGAGTCAAAGATGCAAGAAGTGTTAGATCGAAACTATTATAAGCCGCCTGAATAAAAAAAACGTATAAATATTGCATAAAAAATTTGGACGTTATGCCCGGAAATATTACCTTTGTGCTACCAAAAGATAAAAGCTATACAGCGTATTGCAATGCGGATTTATTTGGCAAAATTGTAGGCCAAGCTAAATTTTGATTTTGTACTAAGCTGTGAAATAGTTGGTTTTATTAGAAATTTCGAGCCCCAGACGGATCACTTTCAAGCTCCTGAGGGAGCACAGAATTCAAATGAAGCCTCTGGAAAGAGGCTTCATTTATTGTGTAGATTGGGGTTATTGTACTGAAAATCATTTGAACTGTGTAGCCAATACTTCCTTTTTGGTTGCATTCATTCGGGTCCACCACTCCCTGAGAGCAGCGTCATCGCCAGCCTGTCCGTATGCCGGGAACATCAGGCAGAACAGAATGGAACAAACAAGGCCGAATCATTCCCTTTGATGATTCGGCCGATAGAAAACCGGAATATTTCCGGCTGTTCAGTGCTATAAATTATTTTACCCCGAGGAATTTGAACGGCTGTGCTTCCGTGAACCGGTCGGTGGCGTTCCCGGCGTAGGTCGTTCCTCCGACGAGGTCCAGCATTTGGGTCGGAGCTCCTTCCGAAAAGTCGACCTCTTTAAAATCGACCCAGAATACATTGGGGTAAAGAGTGGATTCAAAGAAGTAAATCAGGTTTTTCTGGTCGGAGACCGTCCTCCAGCGGGTCGATGAAATGTTCGGCTCGTCAGGCGTGCTGATACCATAGGGGACGGAAGTGTTACGGATAACGCTGAATACGCTTGCGGTGGCGATTCGCTGGTCGTCGGTTTTCGGAACGGCGTTCACGTAAAACGAGGCCCGGACGAACCTGTCTGCGGCTCGGTTGGTACCCGGCAGGAAGGTGGTGCCCCCGATGTTTTTCCAGTATTCGTTCAGCGCGAGTTGCTGGTCGAATACCGGTGAATTGGTCATAACCTGGTAGCTGCGGTCGTGGTGAACGGTCAGTTTGCCGCCGAGGTATTCGAATATGGCGCTGTCGCCGGTAGCATCCGAGATGGCCAGGTGCAGCGTCGCAAACCGCGATCCGTCGGGCATCAGGCTCGAGACCACTTCGAATTTCTCCTGGGAGAGGTCGTCGACTGCTTCGGAGACCGTCGCATAATTGTCGAGGACATATTGCACCCACGCCGCGATGGTCAGTCCCGGTTTGGTGCCGCTCCATTTCGGATAGGAGGATTCGGCCAGCCAAAGCAGGTTGGCGACCAATCCCCGTTCATTCATGCCGTCCGTGCTGCATATGTCGTAGGCCGAAGCGATCACGCTGCCGTATTTCGACTTCCACAGTACCGGATTATTGCCGGCTTCACCGCTACGGTCCATGCCGCGCGGGAAAATCCACAAATTGCTCCGGCACTCCTCTTTCCAGTCCATCGACCTTCCGGTGAGGATCGTTGCGTTGGTTCCTTGATAAACGACTCTGGTACACATAAAATGCAAGGTGTGAGTGAAATACTATTATGATTGAGACACTATTTTGTATTCATCCGGTAGCTCAGTGCGCCGGACGGACAGCAGTTGATCTGCGCGATCAGCCGGTCTGTCGGAGCGTTTTCGATCCTGAGCCAGGGGCGTTCTTTGGGACGGTATACCTGAGGCAGCATTTTGACGCAGATCCCTGCATGCTGGCAGACCTCGGGCTGCCAGATGATGGTCAGTTCGTCGTTTGAATATTCGATTTTCTTTCCCATGAGGATGTCTTGTTTAAAGCCGTTGCGGGTCAGCCGATATTGATGCCTTGCATCACAATACGTTTCCAGTCCGGATGTTTTTGGATATAACCGGCCACGAAAGGACATAGCGGGACAAGCCGGAGTCCCTGCCGCTCGATATCTTTCAAAGCCTGTTCGACGAGCTGGCTGCCGATGCCCTTGCCTTCGAGTGCGGACGGCACCTCGGTATGCGTCAGGTATATCTCCCCGTTTTTGTTCTTGATGTATTCGATTTTCGGGGTCAGGTTGCCGACATGCAGTTCATACTGCTTTTTTTCGGTGTTATCGGTGAATGGGTATGTTTCCATAATCCGGGTGTTAAGGCTTGGTTTGCCAATATTCAAGCAATATGCTTGCCAACCCAGACGAACGGAGGATTATTTGTAGTCGAGGCCCGATTTGCGGGCTTGTGAGTGCTGGAATTGGCGGCGGATGCGGTAGAGCGTTCCGTCTTTGAGCAGCCGGGCTCCGGTTTGCCGGAAACGGAACGATACGCCGCGTTCGACACATTGCCTGCGCAGATCGAGCACCCATTCGAAAGAACAGGTACGCGCTTCGAGGCCCGATTCGCCTCCGGCGACCAGTTGTTCGAACCACGGGCCGGGCCACGGCGAAAGGTCGATCGGTCCGAGCAGCGGTTCGCAGATGATTATTTTGTGTCTGATCGGTGCATCCCGGTAGATCGGCAGCCGGTAGTCGGCCCGCTCCTGGTTTTCGACCGTGCAGCAGATCGTGACGTGAGGGTATCCCGCTTCCCAGTCCGGCGGCAGGTTCGCTTCGAGCCGGTCGATCCGTTTGGTAATCATGAAGAAATGAAGGTCGCTGCGTTCCCGGATCATCTCCCACGCTTCGGGCCGCCAAGGATCGGCCTCCTCGACGAAAAAGTCGGAACTGAAACAGGTGAAAACCGTGCTGCCGGCCGGAATTTTATAGGTGCCGGTACGTGTGCGCCGCACCGGAAAACCGAAATTGCGCGTTTTGGTGACGACGGAGCTGTCCCGGCCGTGCTTTTCGTCGATCCGGTACACGTAACAATGCCGGCACCCGGCGCTCAGTTTGTGGCAGCCGTGCCAGGGATTCCACAGGGGCATAATCGCAGGTTTTGAACAAAGATACGATTTCCTTCGTTCCGATATGCGGCTTCTCGGGTTGCGGTCTTCCTGTTTGCTGTTTTTCGATTTTCAGTTTTCCGAAGTTTTGTCTCAAAACTTTTTTACATCGCTTTTTTGATGCCGAGGCGAATCAGCCATCCGTTTACCGGGTAGGCGAGCAGGAAACCGGCGCACATGGCGAGCTGCATCATGAACCAAAAGGTCCATGAACTTTTGGGTAGAGGCGTTGCGGCAAAGAAAACGAAATAGACGAGGGCCATCCAGCCGTACATACCCGCCTGCCATGCGGTGAGCGAGAGAAAATCCGCCTTGACGGCCCGGTTCAGTGCGCGCCCGGCCGAGAGACCGCCCATGCTGCGGATGGCCAGGTATTGAAACCAAAAACCGAACACCAGTGCGAGCAGGTAGTTGAATATCCAGCTGCCGGCGATCAGGCTGCCGCCGACGGATATGGGCACAACGGCCGTAAACCACTCTCCGGTCAGGTCGGCCAGCGTGCATCCCGCTCCGCAGTGCAGTGTCGAGAGGGCGATTGCCTGCCACCGGGGACGCTCCATGGCCATGGGTTTGCCGGGCGCAACAGGGTTCGAGCCGTTTGCGTTTCGGTTTTCAGCCGGATCGTCCTGCCGCCCGAAGAGGATATAAGCCCCCAGACCCAGCAGTCCGGCCCACAAACCGGTCAATACCCACACGGCATTCATCACTTTCATCCGTTGCGGATGCTTCGAAAGGTCAATCGCGATAAAGATCGCTGAAAGCAGCCCGGCCAATACGGCGGTCGCTGCGAGGAGGGGAAAATAACTCATCGTCTTTCGGTTTCGGTATTTGTGTTGTGTTGAAACAAACTTTATACCGTATCGGGTTGTGTGCCGGGCAAACAATAGGAATGAACAACTGTTGTTTTGTGAAATGCAGTGTTTTTTAGCGGTTAAATGGTTGACAGGCATCCGGGCAGGTATCGGAACGGATAATCGGAGCAGGCATCCGAGGGTAGGTATCCGGCAGGTATCGAGTGGATAGAGCGCATATGAAAAATGAAGCCTCAGCACGAGGCTTCATTTCTTAATATTGTGCCGTTTTTGGGCGGGTCTTCCGCTAATGGCTCCGGTTGGCAGACTTTGTATCTCCTGTTTTACCAGGCGGTCAGCCACCCCTGCGAAAACGAGGCTTTATCCCATTTCGCCGCACGGGCTTTGTCTTTCAGTACGGTTTGTTGTCCGGGGGCCTCTCCGGCTCCGATCCGGAGGGTGACTGTTTCGGGCCGCTCCCGGACCCGGCCGGTCAGCGTGACCACATAGACGTGGTCGGTTCCCTGCTGTTTGCATACGAAAACATCCGAATTCGTCGAAACGGCCTGCGAAAGCGGCTCTTCCGAATAAATGAAGAGTTTGCCGTTGCGTGCGCCGGCGTCGGGATCGAGGGTAATCTGCAGTTTGTCCTGCTGCCGTTCGAACGAGAGCACCTCGGTGGCGCCCATGCTGATGTGCAGATTGGATCCGATCAGGCTGGGACCCTCTGAAAGTGCGGTCAGGCGCAGCAATTTGTGTTCGTAGGGAGCCACCTGTGGCACGTGGAAATCGTTGCCGTGGATACCCAGGTAAGCCTCGTCCCACAGCGACCAGACGTGGAACCGCTTTCCGATCTTCTCCAGAGGAACATGGGTCATGGTCAGGTCGGCGGCCTGTTTGTGTTCCGGGTTCCACAGCAGCAGGTTGACCGAATTTCCGTACGAACGTTCGACCACGCAGCCGAATTCGCGTCCGTAGGGGTCGAATCCCCCGCTGAATGATACCCCCTTTTCCCGCGCGGACGGGTTGAGTATTTCGAATAGGCGGATATTCTGCGGCTGGTCGAACTCCGGCAGGTAGAGCAGGTCGGAGGTCAGCACCGCGCCGCCCAGCGTTCCGATGAAACTGTGGAAGGTGAGCAGCTGTGCCGGTTTGGTTTTGTGCGTATAAGCCAGGTAGGTGACGTCCGGATCGCTGTTGCCGAGGATGCCGTTTTCATAGCAGCTGCTCGCCATCGACAGGATCGGGAAATAGGGACTCCATAAGTTGCCCGGCAGCCCGTCGCTTGCCAGCGGGCGGCAGAAACCCTCTTCCGCACAGCAGTCGGTTCCGATGCGGTTGGCGTCGGCATACGGGACGATCGTGCGCTGCTGGTAGCAGCATGCCATCAGGTAGCTCTCCTCGCCGATCGCTTCGCGGTACAGCCGGAAAAGCGCCCGCTGCGCCTGTAGGCGTGTCACTTTCGGGTTGTAAAAACTGCGGCTGTCGTTGGGGATGTATGAGAAGTCAAGTTTGAAATAGCGGTAGCCTTGGTCGTAGAGTGTTTGCAGCACCTTGCGCATATGGGCCCGTGCCTCGGGTTGGGTGGGGTCGAGCCGGGTCATCGACGGTTCGCCGGTGCCGTAATTGATATACCACTCGGCCGGGAAGACCCGGCGCGGGGATCCTGCCTCGAACGGCATTACTTCGGGATTGACGGGGCAGAGCCAAACGCCCGGCACCATACCCGCTTTCCGGATACAGCGCGCAATGCTGTCCATACCCATGGAGAATTTACCGTTTTCCCGCCAGTCGTAGCGCGAACGGTGCCACCCTTCATCGATCTGTACCACTTCCATCGGAATCCGTTCGCGGTTTTTTCCCACATAGTCGGCCAGCGAACACACCTCTTCGGCCGTTACGTCCGTTTTGCTCCGGTACCAGCTGCACCAGCCGAAAACAGGCTTTTTCGTATTCCGGACCCCGGCGACGTCGGCTATCCAGCGGCTACGGGCCTGCATAGCCGCGCCCCACGGCCGTATTGCCACGAGTACTTCGTCGGAAGGTCGCGTTTCACCCGATTCCACGAGGACTCCGGTCATGTCGCACCAGATGTCGAGCCGCATCTGCGTACCCTCCACCCGGATATCGAAGTTGACGTCCGCGACGGTATCGACGGCGGCGAACGTTACCCCCCTGCCCGAACGGTGGTAAAGGCTCATATTGTCGCCGAATCCTCGCCATGCCGGGTCGTTGATTTTGGTTTCGTCTCCGCCGGATATGAGGTAGTTGCGGCAGAAAGCGCCTTCCTGCAACAATTCCCTTTCGGTGGGCAGGCGCCGGTCGAGTGTGCCCCAGCGGCGCGCTTCGGGGTCGGTCGAGGAGAGCATCCAATCCGAAGGTTCTCCGGTAACCGTCATCCCGTTTTCCGGGGTTTTCAGCAACCAGAAACGTTCCAGACGGATCGGGTTCAGCGAACCGTTGGTCAGGGCGGCCGACAATGTGAAAGCATCGTTGCCGATCCGGGTAATCCTGTATTCAAGGCGGTATCCCTGCACCGTCGTCCAGCTGTATGTCCGTTGCACGGCCGGTCCGAGCGGGGTGGGGCGTTCCGTCATTTCGACCTGCGGTTCTCCCTGCGGTGTGATTTTGCGTTCGGTACCGTCCTCGAGGATGATTGCCGAAACAGTGCCGCCGTTGAAGGAGATCGGATCGTATCCGGCGGAGAAAAGGTTGTGCTCCCAGACGGGTTCATTCCCGTGTTGGTTGTGAGGACCGGGCGGATTACTGCCCGATACGGGTGCGGCGTAGGTTGCCAAACAGCATGTCAGTACGCACACGCAGAGTCTCAAACGTTTCATAGCGGATGGGTTCTTGGGAAAGTAGTAATTCTAAAGATAATGAATTGTTTGCAGATATGCAACCCACCCAATATACAAGCCCCCGTATCCTAAGGTACGGGGGCTTGCGGCATAGTCTGTCGAACGGGATTATTTCAGGCCGCTCATCGCGCGGTTAGCGATTTCGTTGGTCGGATCGATCGCGAGAATCTTCTCCCAGTAAATCTTCGAGTTTTCGATGTCTTCCTTGACATAATAATAGTAGCCCAGGTAGCTGTAGCACTCGATATAGATGCGGGGATCGCCGTCGCCTTTGGCGTCCAGTACTTCGATCGTCTTTTCGTAGAACGGTTTGGCGAGCCCCTTGTCTGTTTCGGGGTCGAGCGCGGAGTTCACGCGTGCGCGCCAAAAGTGGCCCAGGTAACTGTCGGGCACCTTCTCGGCCACGAAGCTGAACATACTGTCCGCTTTGGCAAAGTAAGCCGCTTTCTTGGCTTGGTAATCGGCAGCGGTGGTGTCCATTTCACTGCCGGCATAGTAGGCGGCTTTGCCGAGGTTGAAATAATCGGCAACCTGTACCTGATCTTCGGGAGCTTTCTGGATGTAAAGGCTGAAATTGGCGATGGCATTGTCATAGTCGTTCATACCCTCGTATGCAGAACCGATCTCCTGGTAGAGCTCTATTTTGCCCGGATCCAGCTCGAGTGCCTTCTGCAACTGGGCGATACCCTGCTGGAACTGTTTGTCCTGAATCAGCAGGCGACCGTAGTACAGGTAGTCCTGGCCGATGAAATCGGCCGCTTCGTAACCGGCATTGAAGAACTTGTCGGCTTCGCTGCGTGCAGCCTCCTTGTTACCCAGCTCGAAATCGTTGTAGAACATCAGACGGTTCAGGACCAGATCTCTCGGGGTTTTCGGCAGGGCCTGCTCCACGATCTCTTTCGATTTAGCGTAGTCGCCCTTGAAGAAGAGGATCGTTGCGTAACGGGCGTAGTCGCTGGTCGAAACGTGGGCATCGTTGATGTATTCCGCATACGCTTCAGCGGCTTTGAGCAGTTTGCCGTCCTTGTAATAGATTTCGGCCAGCTCGCGGTGTGCGACTGCCGACGAGGGGTCGTGAGCCAGCAGGCGGTTCAGCACTTCCGCAGCGACTTCCGAGTTGATCGGGGCGTAAATGCGCGCATATTTCACGTAAGCCTCTTTGCAGTTCGGGTCGAAGGTGATGGCCTGCTCGTAGTTGGCGGCGGCGCCGTTGTAGTCTTTGTTGGCAGCCTGCATGTCGGCTTCCAGCACGTAGATGCTGGCTAACTTCTTGTCCATCGCCTTGGCTTTGTTGAGGAACTCTTCGGCTTTGATGGGGCGGTCTTTGTAAGCGGCAGCGGCAGCCACGTACAGGCTGGGCAGGTCGGGATTCTTCCGGTTGAGTTTATTGCTCAGCAGGGCTTCGAATTGCTGGTCGGCTGCCGTGGGGTTCTTCAGTTTCAGCAGTGAAAGTTCGCCGATCGAGTTCATCAGGTTGGCCGGATCAGCGGCTTTGCCGACGCCGTAGTAATAGGCTGCGGAGTCGAGTTGGTTGGCATCCTTATAGATTTCGCCGAGGTAATAGGCGGCTTCGGCTTTGTCTCCGGCACCGGTGGCGAGATTTTGCAGCAACATGGCTTTTGCCGGTTCGATACGGCCCGTTTTGTAGAATTCGATCGCTTTACCGTTGTCTGCGAGCAGGGCGGTGGCGGTTCCTGCGAAGAACAGGGTGGTGGTCAGTAATGTTTTCCGGATGTTCATAACAGAATGATTGATTATTTGAGTTTTAGATGTTTTAGAGATTTTCACGGACGTTCACCAGCCGGATCGACTGGGTGGCGGGAACGATGCCTGATTTTAAGATGATACGCTGTCCGCGGTCCGAGCTTATGAAAGTGGTGAAGCCGGAGGCCAGTCCGCTTTTGGGATCTGTCAGCAGGATGTATACATCGCGCGTAAGCGGATAGCGCCCCAATGCCAGATAAGCTTGGAACGGTTTGCAACTGTTGGCGACCATCGCCGGATCTTCGCGGCTGAGACGCATGACGTTGATTCGGTCCGAGAACGACAGGTTCGTCGAGTCGCCCTTGTTGCCGATCCAACTGACGCCGATCACTCCCAGTGCATTCGGGGTTTTGGCGACATAGTCGATTACCTGCGGGTTGTTGCCCTGGGCGCTGAGACCTTCGTAGAGGGGCGCGCCGCCGCAGAGCGAATCGATCGCGTAGCGGACCGTACTGGAGTTGGCATTGTCGAATACCACCTGAATGTCGCCCAGTTTGCTTTGCGGGTCGAGTTCCTTCCATTTGGTAATCTTGCCGGTAAGGATTTTTGTCAGATTCGGCAGCGAAAGCATTGAATCCGTATTCTGTTTGTTCGTGATCAGCGCGATACCGTCCGTCGCGATCTTGATCTCTTTGGGAAAAAGTTTTTTCTCATTGAGCGTGTTGATCTCGGGCTGGGTCAGTTTGCGGGTGCTGACGGCCAGTCGCACGCTGTCTTTGATCAGCAGGTTGATCGCTTCGACCTCGCTGGTATATTCGGGAATGATCCCGGCGGCGGGGTAGAGCCCTTCGAAAACGTCGATCTCCTGCTGGATGAGCGGACGAAAACTTTCGTCAGCACTGATTTTGATGACACCGCTCGATACGGTATCGGTAGGCTGTTTGCTGCGGTTGCGGCACGATGAAACCGCCACAGCGACACACAGCATCAAAACGATTGCGGCATTCCTTGACATGGCATTGCTGTTTTATTCGTTATCCCGGTCAGTGGCTTTTACCTGCCGGTAAAGCCTGTAGACTCCGTAAAGCAGGAATACGCCTCCCATGACGTAACGTACCGTGGGTGACATTCTCTCGGCGAGCACCCTGGAAAAAAGGAACATATAGGCCATTCCCAGATAAAATACGAGCATGAATATCCCGAAGATGTACATCATCAAAGCTCCCCGTGAGCGGGCTGTCCTGTTGTTTCCGTTTTCCATACTTTGTGCCTCTGTTTGCAAAGTTAAAAAAATACCGGGAATCCTTTGTGTGGAAAGCCACAAAAAAGGATGCCCGGTATAATAAATAAGCGTTGTTTCTTATTGCAGGATCTTAAACGTTACCGGAACGCGGTAGTATACGGGGACCGATACGCCGTTGTGCTTGCCGGGAATCCATTTGGGCATGGATTCCACCACGCGTACGGCTTCGCGGTCGCAAAGGCGGTCGAGACCGGCCAGGACCTGCACGTCGCTGACTGAACCGTCCTTACCTACTACGAACTGAACGATAACACGGCCCTGAATATTGTTTTCAAGGGCGGCCTGCGGATATTGCATGTTGTCGCGCAGGTATTTCATCAATTCCTTGTCTCCGCCGGGGAACTGCGGCATCTGTTCTACCGAGTGGTAAATCTCCTGTTTTACTTCTTTTACAGGTTCCTTAACCACCTCGCGGATGTCTGCGATGTCCTTACCGTGGATATCGTCGGTACCTTTGATATCGGCGATGGAGATTGCGGTTTTGTTGAGGTTCAAGTCTTCCTGGGTCTTCATTTCATCCTCTTCGCGTACCTCTTCGTCCTTCTTGATCACCGGCGGGGTGAACTTGATGGAGCTTTTGAGGGGAGGAGGAGGAGGAAGATCCGGTTTCTTGATCTCTTCGGTCTTTTCTTCCGGAGCTTCGAGGTTGGTCAATTCGGTAACTTCGGTCATGACTTCCTTTTCTTGCTTCGGAACGACGATCTTGAGCAAAGCGGGAAGCGAGAATGCGATCAGAACGAAAATCATTACGATAATCGTAGCCTTGTTGTGCCGTGACGGAGACGTTTGACGCATCTCGTAAGCACCGTAGGCTTTGTTTTTGCCTTCAAAAACCAACTCGCACCATTCCCTCGAAGTTAAATCTATTTTAGCCATTTCTTTCGGTTTAAATGTGTGTCGTTAGTTGGTTATTTGGATCGGTCAATGTTCTTGGTCAGCTCGCCTTTGCTTGCCAGGTTGTCCAACAGGAACGTGTCGCCTTCGGTCATATCGACGATCGCATACTTGCTGATGTTGCAAATCTGCATTTCGTCGAGTACGTCGATCAGGTTCTTGTAACTGGCGTCGTCCGAGGCCTTGATCATCACGATCGGAGAGGTTTTCTCGTTCTTGCGCAGTTCTTTGACTTTTTCGTCGTACTGCTCTTCGGTCAACTTGTGTTCTGCCTTATCCTTTTTCAACTGGTTCATCTCGGTGACCACCTCGCGGTTGCGGTTGAGCAGCAGTTCACGCAGCCCGTCCGCCTCGTATGAGGTCTCCTTGAGGGAGTTGTAGTCCTCGTAGTTCGGTTCGCCAGTATAATAGAACAATTGGTTATCTCCGCCCAGGATGACGGTGATTGCACGCGAAGCCTGTACTTTGTTCTGCTCCTCTTCGGTGACTTTGTCGTTGGAGGGCATACTGATTTCCATGGTCTGCGGCTTGCTGAGGGAGGTACACAACATGAAGAAAGTGATCAGCAGCATGTTCATATCCACCATCGGGGTAAAGTCCACGCGGATGGTCATTTTCTTCTGTTTGCCTTTCTCCTTCCCTCCGTTATCTTTTGCTTGTACTTCAGCCATAGCTTTTCTTACTTTTAATCGATTAACGTTTACATGTCTTCCGACACGACTTTCAGGGAAGTGATCAGGTTATAACGGTTCTCCCGGATATCCTGCAGAGACTTCATGATGTTTTTGATCTGAGCGTAAGGAGTGGTCTGGTCGGCCTTGATGGCGATCCGCAGGTCGCGGTTTTGTTCGCGGGCCACCTTCACCCATTCCTTAAACTGGTTGTCCGTGCTGTCCGTGGGAATACCCAGCGAGGGCAGGACAGCATCCTGCTTATCGGAAGGCAACGCCAAAAAGTCCTTCATCTTTTTGATGGGCACACCAAAAGAGTTGGCCAGTTTGAATTTGCCGACTTCCGCTGCCGTGAAGGATACGCCGTACTGTTCACCCATCTTCTCCAGCACTGCCGCACGATCCTCCTGTCTGTCGAGGCTCATGAAGACCTTGCCTTTGGAATCGACCAGGATCTGCAGGATGTTCGTATCGGGGATCTTGATCTCCGATACCGAACCCGGCGTACTCACCTGGACCGGCTCCTTCTGGATGAAGGTCGACGTCAGCATGAAGAATGTAAGCAAAAGTACAGTCACATCGCTCATGGCGGTCATGTCGATGAACGTACTTTTTCTTTTTACTTTTACTTTAGGCATAGCTAAACGTATTGGTCGATGGGTTATTTATGTGCTACAGCGTAAGCCGAAACGATCGTGAAACCTACTTCGTCGATGCTATAAGTGAGTTTGTCGATTTTGCTGGTGTAGTAGTTGTAAGAGATAACGGCGCAGGCACCGGTTGCGATACCGAAGGCGGTATTGATAAGGGCCTCGGAGATACCGGTCGACAGGGCGATCGAGTCAGGAGCACCTGCGTTGGCCAGAGCGGCGAATGCACGGATCATACCGATAACGGTACCGAGCAGACCGACCAGGGTACCCAGCGTGGTCATCGTAGCGATAACCGGCAGGTTCTGCTCCAGGGTGGGCAGCTCCAGTGCGGTAGCCTCTTCGAGACGTTTCTGGATCGCAGCTACGCTCTGTTCTTTGTTCAGGGTTTCGTCTTTCTCTACCTGAGAATAGGTCTCAAGAGCCGACAGAACTACGTTGGCAACCGAACCGCGCTGTTTTGCGCAGAGTGCACGGGCGCCTTCCAGGTCGTTTTTCTCGAGGCAGTCTTTCACGTTGCGGACGAACTTGGTCAGGTTACCGCTACCGTTGGCTTTGCGGATGGCGAACCAGCGCTCAACGCTCAATACGAGTACGGTGAGGAACAGGGTCTGCAGAACCGGTACGATGACACCTCCTTTATAGATAGTACCCAGCATGTTGCCCGGCAGCGGATGGTTGTTGGGGTCGTTGTTCATGAAGTTTGCGGGGTTACCGAAAACGAAGTTGAACAGGCACACTGCGATGATGAAGCAGATCAGCAGAACGATACCGGCAGAACGTACGCCGCCAACAGAATTCTTTGCAGGTTTTGAAGATGTTGTTTTCATGTTTTAAGTATTGTTTTGGTTTGGTTTGGTTGTTTGGTTTTTTGTTTGTTGAATTCGGAAGTTCAGGTTCATCTGTTTTCCCCGAGGCCGGGCGGGCGGTTTTATGTTAAAAAAACATACAATCTGTTCGCTCTTCTAGTGAAAATCGCACAATATGCCCCGGGTTTAACTTTAACCGAGCCAAAAGTAATTCTTTTTTTTGAAAAAACACAATCCACGGGTTGTTTGGACAATGTTTTTTTAATTTAACGTTAGTCTCGGCAAGCCTGTGGCATCATAAATGATAGATGTTAACGTTTACTTATTATAGCAGATATTCTACAAAATAAAGAGTGCCTTATGAAAAAAATCGTCTTACTGCGTCACGGCGAAAGCCTGTGGAACATGGAAAACCGGTTTACCGGATGGACCGATGTCGATTTGACTGCCAAAGGCGAAGCCGAGGCTTATACGGCGGGGGAGCAGTTGCTCGCCGATGATTTCCATTTCGACAAAGCTTATACTTCTTATTTGAAACGGGCGGTACGTACATTAAATTGTGTGCTCGACCGGTTGGATCAGGAGTGGATTCCGGTGGAGAAGAGCTGGCGGTTGAACGAGAAGCACTACGGCCAGTTGCAGGGGCTGAATAAAAGCGAGACGGCCCAGAAATACGGCGAAGAGCAGGTGCTTATCTGGCGCCGCAGCTACGATATCGCGCCGGCGCCGCTGGGTGAGGACGATCCGCGCAATCCGCGCTTCGACATCCGCTATCGTGACGTACCTGCCGCCGAATTGCCGCGAACCGAATCTTTGAAAGATACGGTCAAACGGATTTTGCCCTATTGGAACGATGTGATTTTCCCTTCGCTGAAATATCACGACCAACTGCTTGTGGTGGCCCACGGCAACAGCCTGCGCGGGATTATCAAACACCTGATGCATATTCCGGACGATGAGATCGTGAAGTTGAACCTGCCTACCGGGGTTCCCTATGTGTTCGAGTTCGACGACCGTCACCTCAGGCTGGAGAAAGATTACTTCCTTGGCGATCCCGAAGAGATCAGGCGCAAGATGAATGCAGTGGCATCGCAAGGTAAGAAAGCATAATTATACCGTATGCGGTTTATTCTGGTATTGTTATTCGTTTTGGGACCGTTGGGTCCCGTAAATGCGAAGATTATGAAACCATTGACCCCGGAAGAGCAGCGGGTAATCCTGCACAAGGGGACGGAGCGCCCTTTTTCCGGTAAATACGAAAACCACCATGAATCGGGGACGTATCATTGCCGCCGGTGCGGTGCGCCGTTGTACCGTTCGTCGGACAAGTTCGATTCCGGTTGTGGCTGGCCCAGTTTCGACGATGAGATTCCCGGCGCTGTTAAACGGGTGCCCGATGCCGACGGCCGGCGGACCGAGATCGTCTGTGCCCGTTGTGGCGGTCATCTGGGCCATGTGTTCGAGGGCGAACGGTTCACACCGAAGAATACGCGCCATTGCGTGAATTCCATTTCGCTCGACTTTGCTCCTGCGGAACAGCCTGTCGCACTGGTTTCGGAGATCGTTCCGGTCGGCGGTACGGCTGCAGTTCCAGCCGGATTCGGTGCCGCGGGAGGCGGCGTGGAGTTGCCTTCCGGGCCTGCAAGCGCGAAAGAACAGGGGGAGAAACGTACCGAAACCGCAATCTTTGCCGGAGGGTGTTTTTGGGGAGTCGAATACATGATGCAACAGGTGCCGGGCGTGATTTCTGTCGAGTCGGGCTACACGGGAGGCCACGTTCCTAATCCCACCTACCAACAGGTATGTACCGGGCGAACCGGCCATGCCGAAGCGGTGCGGATCGTGTTCGATCCGGCAAAAACGGATTATGAGACGCTGGCGAAGCTGTTTTTGGAGATACACGATCCGACGCAGGCCGGTGGCCAGGGGCCCGATGTGGGTGATCAGTACCGTTCTGAAATCTATTATGCGTCGCCCGGACAGCGGGCCGTGACAGAACGGTTGCTCGACACCTTGCGCGCAAAAGGCTATAGCGTGGTCACGCGGCTTACGCCTGCATCGGTTTTCTATCCGGCTGAGGCGTATCATCAGGATTACTACGAGCGCAAAGGCACGCTTCCCTATTGCCACAAGTATACGCGGCGGTTTTAGCCGGTTGCGGGCCATGCCGGGATATGGTATGGCCCGATAATCAGGAATGGGACAGGCCGTCCCGGGTAAATTGCCCGGGACGGCCTGTTTTATAACATATCCTGTCCGGTACGGCATGTCCGGGACGGTGGGTAAATTGGCCGGACAAATGGGAAATGTCAAAAAAAATGTATCTTTGTTCGATTCTTTGTGCAGAGTTTCGGTTTTGCACTGGAAACACCGGTTTTGAACCCGTCACACAGGTTGTCGATGACCGAAAAATTGTTGCAATATCTCGAATCCCATTATGCGCCGCAGGATTACCCCGTGATTCGCGCGCAATACAACGATTTCCAGGGCCGCCGACCGTTTGCCGGATTGAGGATATTGGAGGCTACTCCGTTGTTTTTTAATACGATCGCCAAATTTTTGCCGCTGGTGGCGGGTGGGGCGGAGGTGACTTTGTCGCATATCGGTGGGGTGCCGTACGACCCGGCATTCATCGAATGGGCCGAAGCTCAGGGAATTCGAATCGTGACGAACAAGGAAGAGGGTTTCGATCTGGTTTCCGACTGCATCGGCCTGCACAGCGACCTGCGCCCCAAATACGGTTTCGCCGAACTGACCCATTCGGGGATCGGTTACTATGCCGATTGCGATAAACCCTGTTTCAATACCGACGGCAGCCGGATCAAACGGATCGAAGGTGCGCTCGGAACGGGCGACGGCCTGATCCGTGGCCTGCAGGCGTTCGGTCTGGGGGTGGAACCGTCCCAGCGTTGGCTGCTGTTCGGTTTCGGAAAGATCGGCAGCGGTGTGGGCATGCGGCTCAGGGCGGCGGGTGTTCCGGTCGAAGTGGTCGAGGCCGTTGCGGTGCGCGGGCGGCTGGAGAACACTCCGGTGGGGGATTTCCCCTTCGTGGATATGGAAGATCCCGATGCGGTCGTGGCGGCGGTTCGCCGTGCGACGCATATCGTGACGGCCACCTCGGTTGCGGGTGTGATCGGCCGCCGGTATCCTGTGGAGCCGTTTCTGGAGGGGCAGGTGCTGGTCAATATCGGCGCCGAGGATGAATACGGCCCCCTGTTCCCGGAGCAGAGCGTGCTGAACCGCAAGGTGGCGGTGAATTTTGCGCTGGAGGAGCCGACGCATCTGCGTTATATCGAAACCACTTTCGCGTTGCAAAATGCGGGACTGGAGTGGATATTGAACCATCCTGAAGCGCGGGGAATCGTGGTACCGCCGGAACTGATGCAGGAGTCGTTGCTGGAGATCGTGCGCCGGGAGGGGGCCATTGCCGGGGAGTTGCGGCTGATCGGGCTCTGAACCGGGTGGACTGCTTTCCGGGAGGAGCGGGCTAGGTTTGCATCCGGTGGAGATTTTTATAGCCGAGAGTTTCCCGATGAGGATCCCTCCCGGGGCGCAACCGGTCGTCGGGGTTCGGGGCTAAATTCCCTCGGCTGGACATGACGATGTTGAAACGATAAAACCGATACTAAACAGATAAAATACGAACGATGAAAAAGATCAAAGCAGCCGTAGTGGGTTACGGCAATATCGGCCGGTATGTGCTGGAGGCGTTGGATGCAGCGCCCGATTTTGAAGTGGCGGGCGTCGTGCGCCGTGATGCGTCGAATGTGCCCGACGAATTGAGAGGGTACCGTGTGGTCGATTCGGTCGAGAAACTCGAAGGGGTCGATGTGGCTGTGCTGTGCACACCGTCGCGCAGCGTCGAGGAGCAGGCCGGGAAGATCCTCGCGCTGGGGATCAATACGGTCGACAGTTTTGATATCCACACAGACATTGCCGGCCTGCGCAGCCGACTGACGCCTGTCGCTAAGGAACACGGTGCCGTGGCTGTCATTTCGGCAGGCTGGGATCCCGGCAGCGATTCGGTCGTGCGTGCACTGCTCGAGGCCTGTGCTCCGAAAGGGTTGACTTATACGAATTTCGGCCCCGGCATGAGTATGGGCCATACCGTGGCGGTAAAAGCGGTCGACGGCGTGAAAGCGGCTTTGTCGATGACGATTCCGACCGGGACGGGTATCCACCGCCGGATGGTCTATGTCGAATTGAAGGAGGGATACGATTTTTTGAAAGTGGCCCAGGCGATCAAATCCGACGACTATTTCGTGCATGACGAGACACATGTGATGCAGGTAGAGTGCGTCGATGACCTTCTCGACATGGGACACGGCGTGAACCTGACCCGCAAAGGGGTTTCGGGCAAGACGCAGAACCAGCGTTTCGAGTTCAACATGTCGATCAACAATCCTGCGCTGACCGGGCAGATTCTCGTTTCTGCGGCCCGGGCGTCACTGGTGCAGCAGCCCGGCGTCTATACGATGATCGAAATTCCGCCGATCGACTACCTGTACGGCGAACGTGAAGCGCTGATCCGGCGGTTGGTGTAACCTGCTTCGTGCGCATCTCCTGATCGGGATGTCTGCGGATGTTCCTGAGTATTGCTGGATATTTCTCGGGGTATCCTTGATATTGGGAGGTGCGCATGAGGAACGTACCGGAACAGAATATGACCAGGTCCGGTATGTGCGTTTCGTAGCACTGCTTCAGGACAATAATAGGAACGACAAAAACGATAAAAGCAAAAGCGATCCCCCCGGGATCGCTTTTTGCTTTATGGCTATGCCGGACGGAACCACGCATGCAGCAATGTCCGAATTCGATATTTACCGTTTCGGGCGCGATTTCATTTTTGTCCGCAATGCTTTTTCTGCGGCAGCGCTCCAGTACCCGCAGTCCAGTTCGATGAATACCGACGAATAGGGAATGGTTGATTCGGTTTTCAGTACCACGGTGGTAAAGAGTTTCGATGCCGTGTCGATCTTCGAGAAAACCTCTTCGTGCAGGATCGTGTTGACCTGGGCGTCCTGCAGGGCCTGGAAAATCTCGGTACGGGCCTGTTCCGCTCCCGGGCAAAGGTCGTCCGAAAGCGAATTTAACTCGAGATCGGTGTAATAAACCGGCTTGACGTGCGAAGCTTTTTCAAGCATCCGGACGAGCTCGCCGAGTACGGGACGCATCGGCTCGCCGGTGTTGATCGTGACGATGCCCGGCGCGCTTTGCAACGGGAAAGCTTTGTCCACGACCAGAATCCAATTGCGGTGGCCCAGTTTGGGCAGCAGTTGTTCAAATTCTTTTTTCCACATGGTATCGGCGGCTTGTGTATTCGTGATTGCGGGGGGAACAGACGCTTTTTTCGGTTGATGATGGCAGCCGAAAAAGAGCGAACCCAGCGCGCAAATAATTAAACTTTTCATATGGCAGGCGGCAGTAAGGTGGAACCGGAGCGCTATGCCTTAGCTGTCGTTCTTCTATCGCGGTGGTGGATCGTATGGCTCCGGTAGCCGTACACGATGATAACCAGGAAACAGATCAGGGGCAGGATAAACGATACGTTTACGGCCGGGAGGCCGAACAGCGTCCCCTGGTCGATGATCGCAGCCTGTGCAGGAGGCATGATCGAACCGCCGAGGATAGCCATGATCAGGCCCGCAGCTCCGAATTTGGCATCGTCGCCCAGCCCTTCGAGCGCAATGCCGTAGATTGTCGGGAACATCAGCGACATACATGCCGATACGCCTACCAGGCAGTACATCCCGTTAATGTTCTGAAATCCGATTACGCCTGCGGTCAGTGCGGAGCCTGCGATGGCGAATGTCATCAACAAGGCCCCCGGCGAAAAGTATTTCATCAGGAACGTACAGATGAAGCGGCTTACGCAGAAGATTGCCATCGCCACGATGTTATAACGCTGCGAAAGCACCTCTGCGGCTTGTTCTTCCATGCCCGTTTGGGTGAAAACCCGCGTTCCGTACTGGATGATGAATGTCCAGCACATGATCTGTGCCCCGACGTAGAAGAACTGTGCGATCACTCCTTCGCGGTAGCGCGGGATGGCCCAAATGCGCTTGAGCACGCGCCCGAGGTTCATCGAGTGGTCTTTATCGCCGTTTTTCGGCATTTTGGTGAAAAATATCAGGAAGAAAAGAGCCAAAATAACCAATCCTACAATCACATAAGGAGTGATCAGAACATTCAGGTCGGCGGCTTTGACCGCTTCGAATTCTGCGTCCGAGAGTTGTGCCCGTTCTGCCGTGTCGAGCGGGCTCATTCGCGCCTGGATGAATTGCATCGCGCAGAACATGCCCAGCAGCGATCCGATCGGGTTGAACGCCTGCGAGAGGTTCAGCCTGCGGGTAGCGGTCGATTCGTCGCCCATGCTGAGGATATAGGGATTCGAACTGGTTTCGAGGAACGAGAGTCCGCAGGTGAGGATGAAGTAGGCGATCAGGAATGGAAAGTAGAGGCCGGTTTTGCTGGCCGGGATAAACATCAGCGCACCGCATGCATAAAGGGCGAGACCGACCAGGATTCCCGATTTGTATGAGAATTTCCTGATGAACAGCGCCGCTGGGAAGGCCATTGCGAAATAACCGCCGTAAAAAGCCAATTGCACGAGTGCGCCGTCAGTGGTGCTCATGCGGAAAATTTTGGAAAAGGCCTTCACCATCGGGTTGGTGATGTCGTTGGCGAAGCCCCAGGCGAAAAAGAGGGAGGTGACCAGAATAAACGGCACCAAGACCGCACGGGATACCAGTTTAGGTTTCGGGTTCATGCAAATTGGACGTTAAAGGTTCGGTTAAAAGTTTTTTGGCGAAAGCAAATGTAACCGAAACAACTTGTTTTAACAAGCAAACCGCCCCGAAAAGTGAAGAAAAAATCACTTTCCGGGGCGGGGGCGGTTTACCGCGGACCGGCCTTGCGGCCGGAATTACGACCCGCAGGCTACAGCCGGTTCTTGATGTCGGTTACGATCTCGCCGTCGAAGAGGTTGACCACGCGGTGCGCGAACGACGCGTCGTGCTGCGAGTGGGTCACCATCACGATCGTCGCACCGCTGTTGCGGTTCAGGTCTGTGAGCAGGTCCATCACCTCTTTGCCGTTTTTCGAGTCCAGGTTACCGGTGGGCTCATCGGCGAGGATCAGTTTGGGACCTGCCACCACGGCGCGGGCGATCGCTACGCGCTGTTGCTGACCGCCGGAAAGCTGCTGCGGGAAGTGTCCGGCACGATGGCTGATGTTCATGCGGCTGAGAATTTCGTGTACCATCTCTTTGCGTTTGGCCGCTTTCACTTTCAGGTAGATCAACGGCAGTTCTACGTTTTCATAGACATTCAGTTCGTCGATCAGGTTGAAGCTCTGGAAGACGAATCCGATGTTGCCCTTGCGGAACAGGGTACGCTCTTTTTCCTTCAGCCCGCCGACCTCTTTGTCCAGCAGGTAATATTTGCCTGCGGTGGGGTTGTCCAGCAGGCCGAGGATATTCAGCAGCGTCGATTTGCCGCAGCCCGACGGCCCCATAATGGCGACGAATTCACCCTCTTTCACTTCCATCGAAACGTTGTTCAACGCGATCGTCTCGATCTCTTCCGTGCGGAAGGTTTTGCTCAGGTTTTCGATCTTTAACATGATGTTTGGTTTTAAATGGTTATGGATTCAATATCGTTTGTTTGCAAATGTTACCGTTTGATGGCATCCACCGGATTGCTGTTGGCGGCCCGCCAGCTTTGGCCGAAGACGGTCGCCACTGCGATGGACAGCGCGGTCAGTCCGGCCAGCGCGAAGATCGTCCAGCTGAGCGGGATGCGCAGGACGTACTGCGAGAGCCAGTCGTGCATCAGGTACCAGATGACCGGTACGGCGATGACGAAAGCGGCTAATACATAGCGGACGAAGTGAAGGACCAACCGTTGCAGCACTTCCCGGTTCGTCGATCCGAAGACCTTGCGGACGGCGATCTCCATCGAACGCTGCCGGATGAAATAGGTCGCCATGGCGAGGATACCCAATGCCGAAATGAGGATGGCTACCAGCGTGAAACCGAACAGGATATCGGACATCCGCTGCTGGGCGGCGTATTGTTGGTGCATGACCTCATCGTATGTCTTATACTCGCAAGGCATGCCGCCTGTGTATTCCCTGTAAACCCGCTCGATTGTCCGGAGTGTGACCGGGGAGTATACATCCGTGAGTTGTATGATACATGCCCACGGCGAGTAATTGTCGGGTATCTGTTGGATGACACAGGGGGTGACCGGATGGGTGAGATCTTGGTATCGGAAATCTTGTACTATCCCGGCGATGGGACATTTGAAATATTCATATTCGCAGTACGAAGCCGAGTCGGGCAGTTCCATCGCCTGCATTGCCGTTTCATTGAGCCATATCGCTTTTCGGTCGTCGATGCGGTTGTCGCGCAAAATACGGAATCCCATGATTTTCAGGTAAGCACTGTCTCCTTCGAATATCTGTATGCTGATCGGTCGGCCGTGCCATGTGCCCAATATATTATTAGAGCCGAACATGGGACCCCCCCGAACGAGGGCGACATTTTCCACTCCGGCGATTTGCAGCAATCGGTTTTTTAATCCTGAGGCTTGATAGCCGTTCATATTCTGGATAGAGAGATAAAGTTTGTTTGCGGTGTCGAAACCCAGGTCGGCATGCAGCATCATGTCGATCTGGCGGGACATGGTCAGCGTGCAGCCCAGCAAAACGATCGTGATCAGGTATTGGAACCCGATCAGAATTTTGTTGTAAACCATTTTGGTCTTGTGCCGGAAACTCCCGCGGACCACGTCTATCGGGCGGGCCCGTGTGATGACAGAGGCCGGGATTACTCCCGTCAGCAGGCCCAGCAGAATGATGGCTACTACCCCGATTCCCAAGTTGCTTGCCGAGAAAAGATTGCTTACCGAAATATGGGTTTGAAGGATACGGTTGAAAACCGGCTCGGCTGTCCGTGCCAGCAACAGGGCGATCAGCAATGAAAGGATGCATAGCAGAACGGATTCGACGATCAGCCGGGTGAAAAGCGCTTTGCGTGAGCAGCCCAGCAGGCGCCGGACGGCCATCTCCCGGGCCCGGGATTCGGATTGGGCTGTCGAGAGATTGATGTAGTTGATTACGGCGAACAGCAGGATCAGCATGGCTACGCTGAAAAACGTGTTGATCAGCGTTTTGCTGCCGATCCGGATCTGTTCGCTCGCGTATAACGGATTGGATAGGTAAACTTCGGTTAGGGGAATGATTGTCAATTCACGGGCATGGTCGTCTTTGTAGGGCCAGTAGTAGGTTTTGAGGTGCGAGAGCATATCCGGCATCTTGGCCGACAGGTCGGCATGCGGTTTCAGCATCAGGTACAGCGGGAACGAAGCACTGGCGTATCCGCGTTTCAGGACACCGTCCCACCCGTAAACTAAGGGTGCCCATTCTTCAAAAGAGAGCATCACGTCCGGAGTGACGAACTGGCTGTTGCCGAACGGCCGGAGAATTCCCGTCACCGGGACGCTTTCGCCTTTGATCGTAACGGTTTTGTCGAGGTAATCCCCTTCGGGGAACAGGTTGCGCGCGAACGATTCGGAAAGGAGCGCCCCGTTTTTCGACCGCAGGACTTGGGCGGTATCGCCTTCTGCGAGTCGGAACGAGAACATCCTGAAGAAATCGGGGTCGCTCAACAGTATCTTTGCTTTCAAGTGGCGTTCTCCAGTTGTTGCGACCTCATCCGTCTCAAACAAGCGGACGTAGGTTTCGATCTCCGGGTAACGCGCTTTCAGGTCCCGGCCGATCAACGGGGCGAAACAGGCGTCCGTTTCGTCGCACAGCCGGAATATCCGCTCTTTGTTGGAGTGGAACTGATCCACGGCGTATTCCTGACGGGTATAGGTGACCAGCAGGATCACGAACATCAGCGAGATGGAAAATCCGAAGATATTGATCGCCGTATAGAGCTTGTTGCGGCCCAGAAAGTTGAGAAATGCCCGGAAATCGAAGATGGTTTTCATGGTCTTGGGTAGTTTAGGCCGTAGTGTATTCGTTTTAGTTAATGCGGGGGCGTGTTTAGTGCGTGTTCGGTGTAAGTTCGCCGGCAGCCTATTCGCTTTTAACGGCGTTTGCCGGGTTTTCTGTTGCGGCCTTATAACTTTGCAGCGTGACGGTCAGCAGCGTAATCGACAGCACGATCAGCAGGGCCGCTGCGAACACCCAGATGTGGACGGGGGTACGGGATGCGAAATTCTTGAGCCAGAGTGATACCTCATAATAGGCTATCGGTGCGGCGATTACGAAGCAGACGGCAATGATGCGTACATAGGTCTTGTTGAACATCGCGAGGATTTCGCCGACCGTCGCGCCGAACACTTTGCGCACCCCGATTTCTCCCCGTCGGTACTGCGTGTCGAAAATGACCAGCCCGAAGACTCCGATAATCGAGATGATGATGGCCAGCAGACTGAACAGCGTGATCTGACGGTCGAGGCGCAGTTCGTTTTTGTAGAGCGTGTCGAGTACGTTGTCGAAAAACCGCACGTCGGTCGGGTAGGCCGGGTCGAGTGACGCGACCGTTTTTTTGATCTGTTCGACGGCTACCGGCAGGTCGGTCCCGGGCCGGAGCCGGACATAACAGACGTAGAGCGGCATTTTGTATTTGAATATATCGGGTTGGAGCACGAATACCTGCGCTTCGATCGGTTTGCGCATCGAAGTGTAGTTGATATTGTCGATGATCCCGACCACTTCCATGTTCCGTCGTATAATGTCTCCGAGTTTCAGGCCGTATTCCTGCTGCATCGTGCGGTTGATGACCAGCGTGCCTTCCGAGTCCGGTTTGAGCAGGTCGGATTCGCTGAAGTCCCGGCCTTCGGCGATATGGATGCGCATGAATTTCAGAAAATCGGGCGAAACGGGGAATGCGTTAAAGTGGACGTCTCCGTCTTTATACCCTCTTCCCCAGCCCATGTAGTCGTCGGAGCCGCCCAATAGTTGGTGAGCGAACGTTACATCCTCCACAGCCGCATATTCTTTGAGCCGGTTGGACAGTACTTCGGTTTGTGTTTTGGCTATTTCCGGGCTTAGCCCTACGACGGCTATGTTGTCGCGGTCGTATCCGGCCGGTGTGGTTTTCATGTAACGGGTCTGTAACTTGACGAACAGCAGCGAGATAATCAGGATGATCGAAACGATGAACTGGATCGAAATCAGAACGGTGCGAAGTTTTCGCCCTTTGGGGGAGAGGCCGAAAGAGCCTTTCAGCACCAGCGCGGGCGGGAACGAAGTGATGTACCAGGCCGGGTAGGAGCCTGCAATGAAACCGATCGCCAGCGCGACGCCGGCCGTCAGTAACAGCAGGTGCCCATTGGCCTGTAGGGTCATATCGGCCGTAATGAGCGTAGCGAACGAGGAGACGGAGAGCAGGTAAACAATAATCAGGGCGATCAGGTATGCGATCAGGCTGATCCCGACCGCCTCGAGGATCAATCCCCAGCGCAGATGACTGTTGGGGCTGCCCAGCACTTTTTGCGTATTGATGCTCTTGATCCGCATCGGGGTCAGTGCCGTGGCGAAATTGACGAAATTGATCGCTGCGATGGCGATTACCAGGAAGGCCACGATCAGCAACAGCCGAGTCTGGCTCCGGTCACCGTTCGTTTCCGGGCTCATGCCGTCCACGTCGTTCGAGTAGAAAACATCCGAGAGCAGGTTCAGGCGGTAGTCGGTAGCGTAGTGGTCGGGATCGTCCTGTTTGCGGACATAATTTTGCCGGTGGTTCTCCACGACCGCCTCTTTGTTGGCCGGATCGTCCAGCAGGATATAGGCCTTGTAACTCCAGTTGCCCCAATCGTTCGTAGCTCCTGGTCCGAAATTGTAATAAAAACCATTTTTGAGTTGGCTGTTCCGGGGAAAGTCCCGGTAAACACCTCCGACCGTGAAGGTCGTTCCGGCGTAGGTGAATTGTTTGTCGAGGGCCGGTTCCGTACCGTACAACCGTTCCGCCATACTGCTGGATATAAGTGCATAGGCGGGCTTGCGCAGTACCGAAGTATCCCCTTCGATCATTTTGAAGTCGAAAATCTGCACGATCTCGGGGAAGCAGGGCAGTGAATATTCGAAGAAACCTGTTTTCGCCCCGTTGCGTTCTACCGTGATGTATTGCTGTCCCCAATCGGAAACCAGTGTGCCGGTTCGGATGTGTGGCGAGGAACGGATGAATTCGTCGATCACGGGGCGGGAATGCGTGCTTGCGAAGTAAGCCCGTTCATGGTCGGTGTCGAGTCCTTCGAGCCGGTAAATGCGGTCGGCCTTCGAGTGGAATTTGTCGAATCCCCGTTCGTAGTTCACCTGCATCAGGATAACGGTGAATGCGGCGAAAGCGACTGCCAAACCCAGGATGTTGAGCGTACTGGCTAGGCGAAAACGTTTGAGCAGTGTCGAAAAGTTGCGAATAATCAGTTTCATGTCCTTGCGATGGTATTTGAAGATAGGAATATTCCCGGATTGTTTTATATTTAGTCTGTTTTGATGGATTGAGCGGGGTTTTCGGTCGCAGCTTTATAGCTTTGCAGCGTGACGGTGAGGATAGTGACAGCCAGTACGGCCAGCAGCGCTACGGCAAAAACCCAGATGCGGATGGGGGTTTGGTAGGCGAAATTTTGCAGCCAGAGTTTTATTTCGTACCACGCTACCGGTACGGCGATTACGAAGCAGACGGCAACAATGTAGAGATAAGTCCTGTTGAACATCGTGAGGATTTCTCCGACTGTCGCGCCGAATACCTTGCGGATCCCGATCTCCTTGCGGCGGTATTGCGTGTCGAAGATGACGAGCCCGAAAACGCCGATCATCGAAATGAGAATCGCCAGCAGGCTGAATAGGGTAATTTGCCGGTTCAGTTTGATTTCACCCTGGTACAGTGCATTCAACACATTGTCGAAGAACTCCACGTTCACCGGGTAGGCCGGGTCGATGGCGTGGATCGACTGGTTGATGTGTCCGACCGCAGCCTTAAGGTCGGTGCCGGCTTTGATTTTCACATAACAGAAATTCAATACCTGGGAACTTTTTGTTGAGACCAGCATCAGGGCAAACGGATCGACCGGTTTCCTCAGCGAGGTGAAATGCATGTCGGCAGAGGTTCCTACGATGTCCGCGACAAATCCGTCTGCAAGGCGCTTCCCGGGGATAAGTTGGGGATTCTCCAGGACCATTTTTTGATTGCAGATCAGGGTGGCCGCATCCTGCTTGCGGGCGTCGGCATCGGTGAAATTCCGGCCGTCGATGATCGGGATGCTCATCGTCGTCAGGAAGTTATGGGAGACGGCCATAATGCCGAAATGGATATTGATACCTTGATCCATAATCCCCTGAGTGGTATAATCGTCCGAATTGCACAACTTTTTGTTTGCGTAACTGACATGGGTAATGCCCGGGAACGATTCGAGCCTGTCGGTCAGTGCCTCGCGGTGGTTGCGGTAAATATCGGGGCTGATTTCCGTGATGGCGATGTTGTCTTTGTCGAATCCCAGCGGGGTGGTTTGCATGTAACGGGTTTGTATCTTGACGAACAGCAGTGAGATAATCAGGACGATCGATACGATGAACTGGATGGAAATCAAAACGGTTCGCAATCGTTTCCCTTTTGGCGAAAGCCCGAAAGAACCTTTCAGTACCAGGGCCGGCGGAAAGGAAGTAATGTACCAGGCCGGATAGAGTCCGGCGATCAGGCCCGCCAGCAATGCGCCTGCGGCGACATAAGCTGCCAGCGGCAGGTTGGCCGCGAGGGCCATGTCCGCCGAGATCAGGCCGGCATAAGAGGTCAATGACAGCACATGGACGATAACCAGTGCGACCAGATAGGCGATCAGGCTCAGCCCGACGGCTTCGAAAATAAGTCCGGCACGCAGGATTCCCGTGGAACAGCCCAACACCTTTTGTGTGTTGATGCTCTTGATGCGCATCGGAGCGAGTGCCGTGGTGAAGTTGATGAAGTTGATCGCTGCGATGGCGATTACCAGGAACGCCACGATCAGCAGCAGGCGTGTCTGCGCTTTGTCCCCATGCGTTTGCGGGGTCATGTCTTCGGAGTCGTTCGTGTAATAAACGTCGGAGAGCAGCGTTAACCGGTAGTCTTTTTGCCGTTGGTCGGGATGGGGTGTCACATAGTTCTTCATGTAGTTGTCCACAACCTGCTGCTTGTTTGCGGCCCTGTCGAGCAGGATGTATCCCTTGAATGCCCACATGCCCCGCTGGTTGGCGAACCGCTTGCCCATGTTGCGGTACAGCGCATTGTGGATTTGGGTGTTGCGCGGGAAATCCCGGTAGACACCCCCGACGGTCAGGCGCTCCGATCCGTAAGTAATTTGCGCTCCATAGGCCGGTCGGTGGCCGAACATCCTGCGGGCCATGCTTTGGGGAATGAGGACCTGATCCGGAGTGCGCAGGGCGGTGGTATCTCCTTCGAGCATGGCAAAATCGAAAATTTGCGCCAGCTCCGGGGTGCAGAGTACCATTTGCTCGCGCATTCCCGTCGGGTGGTCACCCTGTTCCACGGTCAGGTAAACCTCATCCTGGTCTTCGGTCAGCGCTCCGGCTGCGATGTGCGGCGAAGAGGCGGCGAACTCTTCGATTTGCGGGCGCGACAGGATACAGGCATATAAGGTACGTCCCGCCTCTTCGTCCTGCGCTTCCAGGCGGTAAATACGTTCCGCTTTCGAGTGGAACTTATCGAAACTCTGTTCATAGCGAACCTGCATCAGGATAATGAGGAAAGCCGCGAAAGCCGTTGACAGCCCCAGGACGTTGAGGATGCTTGCCGTTTTGAAGCGTTTGAGGATGGTTATAAAGTTTCGCAGAATCAGTTGCATAACTTGGCGTAGTATAGTGTGTGGACGGATTTTGGTGTCTGTTTATTCGGCTTGGATCGCGTTGACGGGATTTTCGGTTGCGATGCGCCAGGACTGGAGGATGACGCAGCCTGTGACGATCAGCAGCATGAAAAGAATTCCGGCGAGGAATATCCACGCCGACAGCGCGATCTTTTCGGGGAATTGTTCGAGCCATTTCCTTGCGGCCAGGTACGCGAGCGCACCTCCGGCCAGGGCGCCGGTCAGGGCCAACAGGCAGACTTCGCGTGTCAGCATGCCGATGATCTGTCCTGCAGTCGCACCGTTCACCTTGCGCAAGGCGATCTCCTTGCTGCGCCGCACGGTCTCGTCGCGAACGTAACCGATCAGGCCGATAACCGAAATGATCAGCGTGATGATTCCCCCGATGAGAACCGAATTGCGGTACAGCCGCGAATCGTTATAGAGATAGGCTATCTCCGCTTTATATGGAATCACGACGATGTCTTTCCCGGTCAACGTGCGGGTCAGCAGGTCGCTTACCCGCCGGATGTTTTCCTGCGACATTTCGTACAGCCGGATCAGGATAAAGCGCTGCGGCTGATTGCTGTACACGAGGATTGACGGGTCGTCGTGCAGGCCGCTCCCCCCGATTCGAATGTCGTCGTATACTCCGGTAATCAGTACGTTGCCGTGTTGGGTCATCCGGACGGTTTTGCCTGTGACGCCGTTTTTCCAGCCCGAAACGGTCACCATTTTGTCGGCCCACGCGCGGCTGACCATGATCGAAGGAGATTTGTAGCTGCCTGATTCGAATCTCCGGCCGTCGATGATCGGGATGTTCATCGTCGCGAAATAGGCCGTGTCCACTTCCGAAAGATCCGAAAAATTGAAAGCCTTTTTGTCGTCGTAGAAGGCATTGTTACCTCCCGACCCGAATACGGGCAATGCGTCGGCTGAGGAGACCCGTTCGACGCACGGCAGGCGCCTGAGCTCTTCGATCGCTTTGGCGCGGGCTGCCGGGGCGACGCCTTCGGTTTGGCAATAGAGCAGCCGGTCGAAGGAGTAGCCCGGATTGTCGTTCACCAGCATATGATATTGCCGTGCGATGATAATCAGCAGGATGGTCAGCAGTGTGCAGGCCGTGAACTGGACGAGCAGTAGGGCCCGTTTCCAGTGTCGCTTCGATTTGCTGTAGCGCCGGAAGGCCGTTGCCACCGGAATGCGGGAGAAGAGGCTGGAGGGAATCAGGCCTGTGATGATGAATACGATCAGACATACTCCCGTCAGGATTACTCCGCTGCTCCACGAAAGGAGGCTTGAAATCCGGACGTTCAGCAACTCTTCAGCCGTCGTCCGGAATGCGATGACGAACAGAACCGCTATGCCCAGCGACAGGAACAGGTGCAATAACGTTTCGGTCAGGATCGATCCCGAGATATTGCGGCCCGAGGCTCCGTAACACTTTTGGATGGCCACCTGCTTGCTGCGCCCTACCATCGACGAGATGACGATCAGGATGTAATTCATCACGGCTGTGAACAACAGCGCGAAAGCCAGCAGAGCTAGCATTACGCTCATCCGCCCGGTGGCCGGATCGCTGCTGTGCAATCCGGTCAGCGGTTGTAATGTGTAAGATACTTGGTAACCGGCTTTTTGCAGGGATTCTGTGTCCAGGTATTTTCCTTTGGCTTTCTCTATGGCCGGCGTTATGCTTTCGGGGCTGGCACTGGGATGCAATTTGACGAAACTGCCGTAGCGCTCGTTGCCTATCCAATTGTCGGTTCCGTCCCAGAAAAACTTGGAAATAGAGGCTAGTGAGACGATCGCATCGTATTGGATGTGGCTGTTTTCGGGCATCTCTTCAAATATCCCACCTATGATGATCGTGTTGTTCGGGTAGCTGTCCAGCCGGATGTTTTTCCCCACGACGTTTTCTCCGTGCCCGATACTGCGGGCCAGCGTTTCCGAAACGAGCGCGTACATCGGCCGGGCGAGCACCTCTTTGGCGTTTCCGATCAGCATAGGGCGTGGCAGCACGTCGAAGAAGCAGGAGTCCGCCATGATGAATTTCCCGGAGCGACGCTCTTCGTCTTCGGTGAAAAAGACATCCTCTTTGTCTGAGAAATTGAAAACGGTAAACCGGGTGGCCGCTTCGATCGCCGGAATTTCGGTTTTCAGGCCCGGAGCGACTCCGCCGCTGGTATAACCGGAAAGCATCAGAGAGGGTTCGCCGCCCTCTTCGCCGGGCATCGAATAGTTCCCGTATATGCGGTAAATCCGGTCGGCGGCCGGATAGAAATCGTCGTAGGTCTGTTCGAAGTAGATTTTGGCGGTCAGCACCAATCCTACCGCCAGGCCGA
>ERZ791885.215-NODE-215-length-62014-cov-4.075292_pt1 | contig 62014 bp, 66 predicted proteins | sample MGYA00510159_ERZ791885 | MGnify/ENA primary metagenome ERZ791885 (study PRJEB30046, sample SAMN00792054) | human gut metagenome | study: EMG produced TPA metagenomics assembly of the A metagenome-wide association study of gut microbiota in type 2... | reverse complement strand
TCCGCTATCGCCTTATTCGCATCGCACATAACAAAATCTGCTCAATGTGCCCTAAACCCTTACGTTCTACTGTTATACTACATAAGCATTGATAACATTAGACTGTCGATACTGTGCATATGAAATTTAATATTGGATAGTACGATGCAGAGGTTTGGAGCACACATTGTGGCCTAGTCCGTTGTGTGCGATGTGAGCTGTAAGTGCTGGAGGGACTGTTTGAGGCATTGCCGCTCTGCAGTAAAGATTTTCTCTGTTCTGCAATGCCGAGTTGCCCGGAAGCCGGACAGCGAGCAAAGCTAAACAGGACTTGCCACAGTGCGCAGGCTTCTTTACGCAGCTTGCTTCTGGAAGAAAGCTGCATAATAAAAAAACAAAAACTAAATTCAAATTCTTATCAGAAAATCTTTGCCTTTTTACCGCGCATAGCTTGCTTCTGAAAGAAAGCTCCATAATATCAATGAAAATCTTAAATAAAAAAACAGGGACGATGACCATGTGGTCATTGTCCCTGTGCCAGGCTTTGCAGAAATACTTCATAATTGCCGATCGCGGCAAAAATCAGAAAAAAGACGATGCCGAACAGTACATAGCGCAGCCGGCTGACCGGCTCGGCTTCGATGTGGGTGCCGCAGGCCTGATCCCAGATCGTTGAGCCGCTGCCCTGCAGGACCTGCCGCGCAAACCAGGCCGGGACGAACATCATGATGGGTATGCCCAGCCAGAGCCCTTTCACATAGGCCCAGAAGGTACGCTTCCAGGCTAAATTGAAATCCAGCGGCGCTGCCGGCGAAACCACGTGCAGCCCCAGCAAGCTTTTGCCGGGCGTAGTGCCGGTGCGGGCCAGCATGAAGGCTTCTGCGCTGATGATGAAGATCAGCTGCAGCGCTGAGTAAAGAAAAATATTGTGGAGCACCAAAAGCGAATTGCTGCTCAGCAGCAAAAATAAAAAGCCGAGCAGGAAATAATCGAACATCCGCGCCCAAAAGCGGCGCCAGCTATGGTAATTGACAGTAGAAGCGGTCAAATGCAGCACATCCTTTTTCGTGTAGTCTTAGAACATGGTCGTCTTCTTATTGTAACACAGAATTATTTGCAGATATAGTGTGCTATTTTAGCAAAAAAGGCATATAATATACATAAAAGCCGAGAAAGTTTTATGCGTGATAATAATGGGGTTGGAGGGATAGCTATGCAGAAAAATGCACCTGTTGGAGTTCTGGATTCAGGCGTCGGCGGTTTGTCGGTCTTAAAATGTCTGCAGGCGGCGCTGCCGCAGGAGGATTTTATTTATGTGGGCGATACGGCACGTACGCCTTACGGTCCCCGCAGTGAAGCCGAAGTGCGCCGTTTTGTCGGCGAGATCATCGATTATCTTGCTGGACGCGGGGTGAAGCTGGTAGTTATCGCCTGCAATACTTTGACTGTTTTGGGGGTTGAGACCCTGAAAGGCAGCCACGCTTTTGAGATCGTAGGTATGTCGAAAGGCGCGCAGCTGGTGCTGTCCGCCAGTAAAAAGAAAAAGATCGGCGTGTTTGCTACTGAATTTACGATCAACAGCGGCGCGCATAAGGCGGCGATCTTAGCGGCTGATGCCGCTGTCGAGGTTTATCCGCAGGCCTGTCCGAAGTTCGTGCCGCTGATCGAAGGCGAACAGTTTGGCAGCGGAGCGGTGAAAGAGGCTGTGGCTGAATATGCTGCGCCGCTGAAAGCGGCCGGTATCGATACGCTGATCTTGTCCTGTACTCATTATCCTTTTATCCAAAAAGAGATCGAAAGTGAGTTTGGCGGCGAGGTGACGGTTATCGATCCGGCGGATGCCACCGCGCAGGAAGCGAAGGCGGCTCTGGCCGCTCAGGGACTTTTGCGTTCTGAAGGAGCAGGGTGTCTGGAGGTCTGCTTTACCGCCGATGTGGAACGGGGCGCCAGGATCGCGGGCAGAGTATTGCCGCAGGATAAGTGCCGCTTTAAAGAAGTAAAATTATAAGCGATTCATAGCAATTAGAAAAAATTCCTGCTATTTGAGCAAATTTGCTGAAAAATAGCAGGAATTCTGCGATTTTTGTCTAATATAAATTAAAAATAAAAACATAGAATAAGGGCAAGATTTTGCTTTTGCCAGGGATACTGTAAAACTAATTAGCAGATCAGTGTCTCAGGAGGTTCTGTTTCCGGTGCTTTGCAACTTAATCGGCCGTATGAAGGGTTTGAGGAGGACGCAAAAAACGACATCGGGACATTTCGACCCGTCTTGAAACTGTCGCTATCTATGCAGAACTGTATAGAGACTTTGCCTACCGGTTTCACAAAGACGTGGAAGCGGTATTTGTATTGCCTGCAATAAAGTTTGCTGTGAAAAAGAAGGGTGGTTGCTGTGGAGAAAGAGAGCATTTTGAAAGATCGGACGATAGTGGGGTCTCCGCTGACGCATTTATTTTCCCTGGGGATACTGATGTTTCTTTTCTGGCTGGCGCTGTCAGGAGATTTTAAGGTCAAATTTATCGTGTACGGACTCATTACCAGCGCGGTCGTGGCCTGGATCTGTTATCCGCTGCTCTTGCTGCCCAATGCCGACGGCAGTAAAAAATATTTTGCGCTGGGTTTTTCTCCCGCAGCGTTTTTTTGTTATGCCCTGTGGCTGCTGAAAGAGCTGGTGCTGGCGAATATCGACGTTGTTAAAGCGACGGTGCGGCCGGAGCTGAGGATCGACCCGAAGGTGATCAGCTTTATTTTCAGGACAGATAACCCGATAGCGAAGGTGGTGCTGGCCAATTCGATTACGCTGACGCCGGGAACAGTGACGATGAACGTCACTCCTGAAGGGATCTACGAGGTCCATGCTTTGACGGAGGGGGCGGCGGAAGGCCTGCTGGCCGGTACGATGCCGCGCAAAGTAGCAGAGCTTTTCGGAGAAGAATTTGATTTTACGGTGCTGAAGGGAGAGTAACGCATGCATACGATTATTGTTGCAATCATGGTCGCGGTCGTCTGCGTCATCGGGATGATGCTGCAGCGTATCTATCAGGGCCCGACGGTGTATGACCGGATGAATGGCCTGGGCGTTGCCGGCGCTGATACGATCCTGCTGATAATTTTGTTCGGCTATCTGGACGGGCGGCCGGAAATGTATGTGGATATCGCGATGTCCTACGCGCTGATCGGTTTTGTAGGCTCGGTCATCATAGCTAAATATCTGGGGGGGAAGGACGTATGACAGTAGAGATCACTTTACGTGAATTTATTGCCGGGATCTTTTTGGCAGGCGGCGCTTTTTTCCTGCTGGCCTCTGCTATCGGTATGCTGCGTCTGCCGGATTTTTACTGCCGGATGCATGCTTCCGGCAACAGCGAGACTTTGGGAGTCATGCTTTCGTTTTTGGGGCTGGTCGTTTATGAAGGGCTGACGCTTACTTCCCTGAAACTTATTCTGATTTTTCTGCTGATCTTTCTGGGCAATCCGATCGGTACTCATATCCTCAGCAAGGCGGCTTATAAATCCGGGCATCATGTCTGGACCCTGGAAGAGGATGCAAAGGAGGATAAGAAACATGCAGATCTACCTCATTGAAGCAATATTGTTAGTGTTTCTTATTATAACGACGGTCTGCGTCATCTTCTGTAAGGATATTCTGTGCGCGGCCGTTATTTACAGTGCTTTCAGTTTCTGCGCCGTATTGCTGTATCTGATGATGGGCGCGCCGGACGTAGCTTTTACAGAGGCTGTTATCGGTACGATCTCAACGATCTATTTTGTAGCGTCGCTGAAGAAAATAGACAGGTGGTGTAAGTAATGCGCGGTTTAGTAACAGTTTTGCTGGCAGTGATCACGGGGATGTTCTGTTCCTTCGTTACCTATCTGCCGTTTGTCGGTGATGTCAATTCGGCGCCGAACCAGCATGTAACGCCTGTTTATATCGAGCGCAGCGTGCAGGACACCGGGTCGCCCAATATCGTTACAGGGCTGCTGGCCGACTACAGGGGCTTTGATACGATGTGGGAAACTACGGTGATGTTTCTGGCCGGCTTGACGGTAGTGATGCTGCTGAGCAGCAGTACGATGGGCCGCAGACCGGAAAAGGAGGATGAGGACGCATGAAGAAACCTTTCGGCGGCATAGTCCTTGATACGGCCTTCCGGGTTATCGTACCGTTTACTTTGGTGTATGGCGTTTATGTGTTGATCTTTGGCGAGGCCGGCCCCGGCGGCGGCTTTCAGGCTGGTGCGCTGCTGTCGATCGGCGTGGTTTTATCCAGGCTGATCATGGGCGATAAGGCTTCCTTCAATATTTCGGTAAAAAATTCGCTGGTCCTGGCCGGTGTCGGTACTTTTATTTATGCAGCTACCGGTTGGCTGGCGCTGCTGAACGGCGGTAATTTCCTGGATTACAGTTATCTGCCGTTCAAAGCGGAGCATACCAACGAACTGCATGCTTTGGGGATCTTATTTATTGAGATCGGCGTAACGATCTGCGTTATGATGACGATCATCAATATTCTGGATGCTGTTGTGGAAAGGGGGGACGAAAATGGAAGCGCTAAATGAGTTTTTGCAGACCAGGGGGATCTATACACTGGTCATGATCTTATTTTTTCTGGGTGTATACGGTATGGTCCTGAGCAAAAATTACATGAAAAAACTGATGGCAATGAATGTCATGCAGGTTGCCGTCATTTTCTTTTACCTGTGCCTGGCGCAGAAGGATGGCGGGATGATTCCTATTTTTGACCCGGCGGTACCTGAGGCCGCAGCTTATATCAATCCGCTGCCCCACTGTCTGATGCTGACGGCGATCGTCGTCAGTCTTGGTACGACGGGTGTGGCTATCGCTCTTTTGATGCGGATCAAAGAGGTTTACGGCTCCGTTGAAGAAGTAGAGGTTATAAGGAGGGCCAGCAAATGATCCAGCATTGTCCTGTTCTGATCGTGCTGCTGCCTCTGACGGCGGCGCTGCTCTGCCTCTTATTCAGCAAGTTTAACAAAAATCTCGGCTCCTGGCTGGTTATCGGCTCGATCGCCGGTTCGCTGGCCTGCTCACTGCAGGTGCTGCATCAAACGCTGACCAGCGGCGAAGCTATCCATTACTGGATGGGGAACTGGGCGCCGCCTCTGGGCATCGAGTTTGTGATCGATCCGCTGAGCGCGGTCATGGCAGTTCTGATAACCTTTATTTCCCTGATGGTAGCTTTGTACAGCAAGCCTTTTATGCGTAACGAGGACTGGCTGCATATCGGCGGCTATTATACCCTGTACGGCCTTTTGACTTTAGGACTGTGCGGCATGGTCATTACCGGCGATGTGTTCAACCTGTACGTTTATTTAGAGGTCATGTCCCTGTCCGGCTATGGACTGATCGCCATGGGCGGCAGAAAATCCATGCTGGCGGCTTTCCGCTATATGCTGATCGGTACGATCGGCGCTTCTTTGTATCTGCTGGCCGTCGCTTATCTGTATGCGATGACCGGTACTTTGAATATGGCTGATCTGGGCGCAAGGATCATGCCTTATCTCAGCTCACCGCCGTTTGCTTTAGCGGTTGCGTGTCTGTTTATTGGCTTTGGTATCAAAATGGCGCTGTTTCCGCTGCACGGCTGGCAGCCGGATGCTTACAACTTTGCCCATCCCGGTTCGGCGGCCTTTATTGCCGGTGTGATGAGCAAGGTTCCCGCTTACGCAATCATTCGTTTCTTCTTTTATATTTTCGGTGTCAACAATCCGATCATTGGTACGGCCTTAACGGTTTTAGGCATTCTGGGCATCGGCGGCGTGCTGATCGGTTCGGTCATGGCGCTGGCGCAGTATGACTTCCGCCGGATGCTGGCTTATTCCAGCGTGGCACAGATCGGTTATATAGCTATCGGTCTGGCGATCGGTAATATGTATGGTTTTATCGGTGCCGTGCTGCATATCATCAATCATGCTTTTATGAAAAGCGCGCTGTTTCTCGTTATCGGCGGTATCCAGTACCGTTTTGGCGAGATCAATCTGTACCGTTTGGGCGGATTGAATAAAAAAATGACTTTGAGTACGATCACCGTTACCTTAGCCGCCCTGTCAATGGTAGGTATCCCGCCGACGGCCGGGTTCTTCAGTAAATGGTATCTAATGCTGGGCGCTTATCAGGGCGGACAGTATTTCTATATCGTGGTCCTCGTTATCAGCAGCCTGCTGAACGCGATCTATTTCTTCCGTATTCTGGAGCAGATGTTTGTTCAGCATGAGGCTTCGCTGACGGAGATCAACCGGCATGAGGGCAAATTGGGACTGCCGCCCGAAATGGCGATCCCTATTTTCTGTGCCGGGATCGGGATTTTAGTCCTGGGCTTCTACAGCGTGGATATTGTCAATGATATCCTCAAATCTGGACTGCCGGAGGTGTTTCTAAGATGACAATCATGGATTGCCGACCCTTTCTGGCAGTAGGCGTTTCTTTTCTGGCTGCGGTCCTGATCTCTTTCAGCCGCAAATATCCTAATGTGCGTGAAAGCTGGAGCGTGATCGCTTCGTTCATCAAATTCGGTTTGATCCTGTCGATGGTGCCCGGTGTTTTAGCCGGCGTGAACTATGAATGGACCCTGTTCCAGATCACGGATACCATTGGCCTGACCCTGCGCGCCGACAGCGCTGGTATTTTGTTTGCCTGCCTGGCGTCGATGCTGTGGATTCCGATCAATTTTTATTCCATCGGTTATATGCGCTGCAACAACGAGCATGAGCAGACTGGCTATTTTGCCGCTTTTGCGATCTGCATGAGCTCTGTTATGGGCATTGCCATGGCTTCCAATCTGCTGACCTTCTTCTTCTTCTATGAGCTGCTGACGATCGCCAGTTATCCGCTGGTGCTGCATAAGCGCAATGAAGAAGCACTGCTGGCCAGCCGTAAATATCTGATCTATACTTTGATTTCCGGACAGCTGTTTTTAGCTGGTCTGGTAGCAGTATATTGCATTTCCGGAACGATGGATTTCAAAGCGGGCGGATTTTTGACTACGGAGATGGCGCCGACCTGGCAGCTGCAGCTCATCTTCCTGATCATGATCCTGGCCGGTTCGGTTAAAGCGGCCGTCATGCCTCTGCACGGCTGGCTGCCGGCGGCAATGATCGCGCCGACACCTGTCAGCGCCCTGCTGCATGCGGTAGCAGTCGTTAAGACCGGTGTTTTCGCAGTGCTGCGGATCATCGGCTTTGTATTCGGGCCCAAGCTTCTGGCGGACATCGGTACGGCTGATATCCTGGCCTGGTTTGCGGCCGGCAGTATCATTATTTCCTCGCTGATCGCAATGCAGCAGGATAATTTAAAACGTCGGCTGGCCTTTTCCACGATCGGACAGCTTTCCTATATCGTTCTGGGGGCGGCGCTGCTGTCGCCGCTCAGTATCAAAGGTGCGTACCTGCATCTGGTAGCCCATGCGATCATGAAGATCACCCTCTTTATGTGTGCCGGCGTTATCATCGTCCGCACGCACCGCAGCAATATCAGCGAGATGTACGGCATCGGCAAGAAGATGCCGATCACGATGTGCTGTTTTACCATCGCTTCGCTGGGTATTGCCGGTATGCCGTTTCTCATAGGCTTCATCAGTAAATGGAACCTGGCGCTGGGCGCGCTGCAGGCTGGCAAGCCGCTGTATGTGGCGGTGCTGGTAGCAAGCGCGATGCTGGCTCTGACCTATTTGATGCCGGTCTGCCAAATGGCATATTTCAAAAAAGACCCGCAGGAGCAGTTCCGTACCTACGGCGAGATCAGCTACAGGATGCTGCTGCCGATCTGCTTTACAACGCTCCTGGCACTGGTTTTCGGCGTGATGCCGGAAATGTATCCAAACTTCTACGCAATGGCTGCGCAGGCGGCAGATAGCATCTGTCAGGGCTGGACTGGAGGTGGCTGGTGATGAAGATGACGAAAAGCACTTTGTATAAGCTGGTTCTTATAGTGGCGGTCATCGCTGCTGCATTGGAGTTTTTCTTCGCTCATCCCCACTATCATGAGTGGTGGAACACTACGCCGGGCTTTAATCTGGTGTTTGGTTTTGCCGGCTGCTGGCTGCTGATCTTTGTAGCTAAAATAGTGATGACGCCGCTGCTGCAGCGTCCTGAAGATTATTATGAAGACGGAGGTGACGATGACGATGAGTAATCTGCACCCCGGTTTTATACTGATCGCTGTCGGCCTGCTGGCCCTGTTAGTCCCTAAAAACCTGCGCCGGCTCCTGTTGGCGGTCGGCCCGCTTGTCAGCCTGGGCGCTGTCCTGACGCTGGAACCGGGCCTGAATGCGACGCTGCCCTTTATCAACGGGATCACGCTGCATTATCTGCATGTCGATAAACTCAGCTGGGTCTTTGCCCTGATTTTCTGTATGATGGCGGCGATCGGCGGGATTTATGCCTGCCATAACAGTAACCGGATGGAAGCTTTCTGCTCTATGGCTTATGCCGGCAGTGCGCTGGGTGTGACCCTGGCGCAGGACTGGCTGACGCTGATCTTCTTTTCGGAGCTGATGGCGGCCACCTCGCTGTTTCTTATCTGGTGTAAAAAGACCCCTGCTTCGCGTCAGGCCGGTTACCGTTATCTGTTAGTGCATATGTTCGGCGGTAATCTGCTGCTGGCAGGCATTTTCTTAAAGGTCAGCGCCGGCGAGTATTTAGTTGCGCCGCTGGCGCAGGGCCCGTGGGATGCAGCCTTCTGGCTGATCTGCCTGGGCATTTCCATCAATGCGGCCGTAGTGCCGCTGCATGCCTGGCTGGTCGATGCTTACCCTGAAGGTACGATCACCGGCAGCGTTTTTCTGAGCTCGTTTACTACTAAAGTCGCTGTTTACTGCCTGATCCGTATTTTTGCAGGCACCGAGTTCCTGATCTGGTTCGGTGTGCTGATGGCCCTATATGGTGCCTGTTATGCGATAATGGAAAATGATATGCGGCGTTTGCTGGCTTACCATATCGTCAGTCAGGTCGGCTTCATGGTTGCCGGCGTAGGGCTGGGAACGGCTATGGCGCTGAACGGCGCGACGGCGCATGCTTTCAGCCATATCCTGTATAAATCCCTGCTCTTCATGTGTGCCGGCGCGATCATTTATGCGACCGGTATCCGTAAGATCAACCAGCTGGGCGGGCTGGCGAAAAAAATGCCGTTCACCTTCTGGTGCTTCGTGATAGCGGCTCTTTCGATTTCCGGTGTGCCGCTGTTCAACGGCTTCATCAGTAAATCCATTACGATCAGTGCCGCCGCAGCCGCTCATTACGGTTCGGTAGAACTGCTGCTGCAGCTGGCCGGCGTCGGTACGTTTTTGTCCATTGCCCTCAAGATGATCTATTTCATCTTCCTGGCGCCTGATACAGGTGTGGTCATCAAACGTGAAGTACCGAAGAATATGTATGCGGCCATGGGTATCGGCGCGACGCTGTGCGTGCTGTATGGCGTTTATCCCGAGCTTCTGTACAGGTATCTGCCTTTTGCCATGGAACCATATCACCCGTTCACTATCGACCATATCACCCAGTCTGTCGAGATGCTGGGCATGGCGATGCTGCCGTTTATGATGTATCTGCCGAAAATGATGCCGCATACGGCGTTGTCGCTGGATACGGACTGGTTTTACAGAAAACCCTTTGCCGGCATCGTGACCGGGCTGTCGTATTTGTGCTGTGCAGTCAGCCGGGCGCTGGGCAATGCCTGGGAGGTCTTCTATGAAAAATCCATGGAGCTGAGCCATAATCCGATGGAATTTTTGGATGCCAAGCCGCTGCGCAACAGCCCTAAATATAATCCGGAAAATTACCGGACCTCGATCGCCGATCCGATCATGATCACGTTAACAGTACTTTTCTGTTCCCTGTGTTATTTTATGGCGATCATTTAATAAAAAATAACAAACCGTACCAGTATTTAAAGCTGAGACGAGATTTGTCAAGGAGCTTTTCTGCGAAAAGTTGTAAACTCTTAATAAACGGCACTGCGTCTGCGCCCGTAGCATATAATAGATATATTTGTTAGCGATTAATTCGAATTTTCATTCAAACATCACAGAAACATCATTTCTCGTTGGATATCCGACCAGACGCTCTGCCGTGAATGTGTTGTTTATTGTCATGAGTTTATAACTGAGTCCAAATCTGTCACAAGTGTAGATGTGAGGCGATAAATAAGTATAGCCAGATTGCACCCTGCAGAATTGCAGGGCGTTTTTTTATATTATTTCTTATAACATCGTCACATTATGACGATGAAGTATGGTATAATGATAACATCAAATGGAAGGAGGCTATTATGGACAAGATAACAAGAATGCTTATTTTGTACTCTTCCCTAATAAATGGCGAAGAAATCAATAAGACGATATTTTGTTTTGAGAATGATTGCTCTCCCAGATCATTTGATAGAGATATCGAAGATATTAGGTTGTTTTTGAGTGAATCATTTAGCGTGCTGGAACTCAATTATAATAGACTAAACAACACGTATTATATTAAGGGAGCGAAAACGCAACAGTTGGAAGTGATGGAATACTTATTTGTCGAAAGGGTGTTGCAAGATACATCCATACTTCGAGAGGATGAAATTGGTGTTTTAAAACAGCATTTACTTATGAATACAAGAGATTCATCGAAAATCTTGTCATCTCACGACAAGGATTATGTTTTATATCAACCGCCAGAACATAATAAAGCTTTATTGAAAATACATGGTGATTTAGAATTAGCAACAAGAAATCAAAAATATATTAGGCTGGTTTATCACGACGATACAGGCATTAAACATATATGCGATGTCACACCATGTACTATTAGATACAAGTCAGGTCGTTTATATTTTGTGGGATATATCGAAAATGAAAAATCCCCTTTTACTATAGCGATGGATTGGGTCTATTCTTTTGAAATTTTACGTGAACAAACTATCAGCGAAATAAAAAGAGTAGATACATATATGAGGTCGAGTGACAATAACAATTCTTTCGAATTGAACAATGATTTGACAGAAATAATAATTGAGTGTTCGCTTGGTGATTATTTGGTTTTAGATAAGGTGTTTGATGGTGTGAAAATCCTGCACCAAGAAAAAGACATATTAAAAATTAAACTTAAGGTAAGTGAAGATGCCTTTATTCATTGGTATTTATCTTATCTTCTTGAAAGTGTAACGATAATCAAACCACAAGGCACCAAAGAAAAAATAGTATCACAGGCTCAAGCAATAATAAGAAAATACGGAGGTAGAGATTGATGGCGAAGAAAATCAGATTTCCTTTGGAAATGGACAACGGTGTTGAAGTTCGTAGTATGGAAGAACTTCGTAATAATTTTTCATTAGGCAAAGTGCTGGAGTATGTTCAGAATGAAAAATTAGTAGCTTGGCTAAGGGATAGGTATGAAAATAGTATTGCCGATGCGGTTGCAGCCTTGGACAAGATGGATGCCGAACTTCCTAAAAAAGTAAGTGCAATTTTTGATATTCCTTACGATGAAAAAACAGCGGATGACTTAAAGAAAACGGCAGAAAGGGCAGAACGAATTAAACAGCTAAAAGAATTTACCGATGAAAAGCAATTTGTGGATGAAATTGACAAAGTGGCATTTGATCAGGATGAATTGTATGATTTGCTTGATGAGGAAGTAAACGAAATATATCTTTGTGGTGACAGATTTGCGATTCCTTTATCGGTAATTGGCGTTTCATATAAAGGCATCAATAATCCAGTTGTAGTAATTGACTCCAAAACAGAAATAGATTGGCTTGAAAAAAAGATAATTCTTGAGGCAGTTAGGTTTGACGAAAAATATCAAGCAGTGGTAGACAGTGCAAATGCTACAAAAGAAGTTTTATATGAAAAACTGGTGGCAACGGTAAAAAAACAAGCTACAAAAAATGCTTCTATTGGAAAGGCACCGGATAAGACAATTTTGAGTTTTATGGTGCCGATGTCTGAAAGAGAAGCGGCAAATAGAATGTATGCAACAGCAAAAGAAGCTATTTCCAATTTGAGCTATGACGAGGATGCAGATATCTTAGGAATGAAAAAGTTAGTGTACGAAAACGACTTAATCGGAATAGCTAATAGATATCTTAGTGAATTATAAGAACAACAACAATAAAACTAATGAAAATATAACAATGGAGGAAAAGAGCATGAGTGATATGAGAATGGCAAAATACGAAACTTTGATCGAGGATATAAATTCATCTATTAAAAAAAGTAGAGGACTATTTGGTGGACTCTTTGGATTTGCAAGAGCTGCTTCGGCAATAACTGGTAGTGGTTCGGCTGGTAATACGGCATTAGCATTAGTTTTTGATTATGATAAATGCAATGATTATGCAAAGATAATTATGGACAAGTCCACCTTGGTTTTAAATACATCAGATGATGTAACTACTGATTTATGGAAAAGAGATTATCCTACATACGGTGAATTTAAGGACGCAAAGAAAAAAATTGATGCATCAAAGAAGTTTGTTCAGCTGTGTAGAAAAACAGAAAACTCTACAGAAGGATATAAATTTATCTTTTGGGCATTGATGATGCTCACAGTGGACAAAACAGACGCAGAAAATCATTTGGCACTTATTTGCGATTTCGCAAAAATGCTTAAAATTACAGAGGATGAATTTGAGGATATCATTCAGACGGTGAAAATTGTATACAACGAAGTAACAACAGAGTATACATTTAAATCCGAGAATATTCCTTCCGTGTTGGGCTCTCTCTTTGATATGTATGGCGGACAAGATATTGAATAGTAATTATTGTGGAGGTAAAAAATGGAAGATAGAACTTTTAAAGCAAAATTAGTTCGATATATCGACGCTGGATTTCCTATCATATACATCAATACTTTTGAAGAAGATAAAGTCGATTCTTTGATTCCGGAAATCAGTTCCGGAAAAGAAGTATATGAGTGGAATGAGACCAATGGATATATTGATTTTGAAACAAAGACTCCGCTCCAAGAAGACTGCCCTTTAGAAGTGATGCTTGACCAGCTTAAGACACCGGATTTGCTGGATAGAAAAATATTGATTTTTAAGGATATCACATCATACTTGGATGAACCGAGAATTGTGTCGAAAGTTAAAGGGTTAGCTCGTATGATAAATCAAGGTGTAGATGCTACGGTTATTATAGTTTCCTCGGTTTTGGTTATTCCGAAAGATATAGAAAAATATGTCACAATTTTAGAAATGGATTATCTTAATACGGATGAAATAAAAATAATTATCCATAAATTTGTTAGAGATAACCTGAACCAACAAGTAGATGAAGGGTTAATTGAAGAATTTGCCCTTGCATTCAAAGGGCTTACGGAGTTCGAAATCTTTAATTTGCTGGCATTGTCTTATGCTGATGATGGTGACTTAACAAAAAAAGACCTCAGATTGATATTTGACCAAAAGCAACAGATGATAAAAAAAGCTGGAATTCTTGAGATGATTCCATTAAAAGAAACCATTGACGATATAGGCGGACTTGAAAATTTGAAATCGTGGTTCATCAAAAAGGCAAAAGTATATAAAAATATGAACAACGCTAAAAAATACGGTGTCGATATGCCTAAAGGTGTTTTGATTGCGGGTGTTCCTGGATGTGGTAAATCGCTTAATGCTAAAGCAGCCGCAAACTTATTTGAAGTACCGTTATTGCGTTTGGATATGGGGCGTTTGATGGGAAAGTATGTAGGTGAATCAGAAGGAAATCTTCGTAGTGCTATTGCATTAGCTGAAGCTATTTCACCGTGCGTATTGTGGATTGATGAATTAGAAAAGGCATTTGCTGGTATCGGTGGATCTGGTGGCGGAGCAGAGGTTACTACTCGTTTGTTTGGCAATTTTTTGACTTGGATGCAGGAAAAAGAAAGTCCGACATTTGTTGTTGCTACCGCAAATGATATTACTAAACTTCCACTGGAACTCCTTAGAAAAGGCCGCTTTGATGAAATATTTTATGTTGGTCTTCCGAATAAAGAAGAGCGTGAAAAGATTTTCAATATCCATATAAAGAAAAGAAGGCCTCAAGACTTAAAGAATATTGGAGTCAAAGAGTTGGTTTCTATAACAGACGGATTTAGCGGAGCAGACATTGAGGGTGTGGTGAAGGATGCAATCGAATCTGCTTTTGCTGAAGATAAAACATCCATACAAACTGCGGATGTGATTGATGCAATTAAAGATACTCATTCTCTGTCAGAAATTATGAAAGATGCCTTAGAAAAAATGACGAAAGAGTATGAAAGCAGGAAGTTCAAGAGTGCATCAAAATAGGAGGACGCTATTATGGAAGAAAAGAGACAGGAATATTTGACCGAAGAACAAGCCCTTACTGTCAAAGAAATGTTTAAGAAGTATCTTAAGTCATATAAAGAAAAAGATGCAGATATGACTGATCAGGAGTGGCTTGAACAACTATTCAGAACAGAACTTCCTGAAATGAAGGAAGAAGAAATCAAACAGGAATCTGAAGAAATTGTGACTGCAATAAAAACATTTGACGAGAATCTTGCATCATGTGCTGAAGCTTCTAAAAAAGGCATATCCAAGGAAAGCTGGTTGGCTGATAAAATTCAAGAAGCCTCTGTCGGAATGGCTGTGAATGAATATGGTAAAACATTGCAGCAGATAGACAATGTCTTGTATGCTAAAAATGCTGAATTGGCGGATGCTTTGTCAAGAAATGCAGATGGGCATATAATGATGAGTCCGAACCTGGATGGCAACATTGCAGAAAATATGATTGCCAAAACAACAGAATTAAGTGCTTCATTGCGGGGAAAAAACATTTCTGTTTCTGTGTTGGAGTCGCATAATGCAAACTCGGTTGATGTTAGAGCAATCAACCATGATACAGGGCAATATCAGAACTATCAGCTTAAATTCGGAAAAGACGCAAAAGCCACTATAGAATTGTTGGAAAGAGGGAATTATGACAATCAACGAATTGTAGTTCCGTCGGAACAACTTGAAGAAGTACAAGCATATTTTAAAGGAAAAGGGTCTTCTAAGACAATAACAGACCATATTGATGCTTGGGGAACGAAGGGTAAATCTTTTACTAAAGATGAAATGAAAGCCCTTCAAGAAAAGGCTCAAAGAGAAGGTGTTGCTCCGAAAATGGATTATAGCCATTATCAGACAAAAGATTTGGCTATGAGCATCGGAAAAAACGCAGGAGTGATGGCTTTGCAAGCTGCAGCAGTGACGACTGGTTTAAATGTTGCGTCAAAAATTTTCAAGGGCGAAGAAATTGATGCTGATGAGCTGGTAGAAGTTGCGATTAAAACAGGTGCCGATACATCCATTAAAACTGTAACAGCAGGCACACTACAAGTTGCCATTAGAAAAGGAATTATTAAGTTTATACCTAAAGCAACACCTGCAGGCGTGATTGCCAATATTGCTTGCGTTGGCATTGAGAATGTGAAAATTTTGGTGAAAATCGCATCTGGAGATTTGTCGGTGACCAAAGGCATAGACCAAATGGGAAGAGTAACAACTTCTATGGTTGGTGGTCTTTGGGGCATGGCAAAAGGCGCAGCCATAGGTGCAAAGCTTACTGGATGGATTCCTGTTATTGGTCCGGGGCTTGCTGTTGTTACTGGATTTGTTGGTGGAATGGTAGGGTATTTTGGGGGTTCAAAATTAGGAGATGCCGTCTATTCTGCGGGTAAAAAAGTAGCTGGAGCGGCGAAAACTGTAGCGAAAGCAGCATGGAACGGAATCAAATCAGCAGGCCGAGCAATCGGCAATGGAATTAAGTCGGCAGGTCGTGCAATTGCAAGTTTTTTAGGCTTTTAATGGAGTGCCCAAATCAATATGATTTGGGCACTCATAATATACGATAACTGTGGTTGAATATTGATAGCTTAACATTACAATTTTATGAAGAAGGTGGAGAGTATGTTTTTCGCAAGAATTTTGTTTTTCTGTGATAAAAAGTTATCTTTTGAAAATTTATCCGAAGATCCAATAGTAATATTTCAAAATAATGAAATTAAATGTGTAGCAAAGAAAAAAATACAGGGTGAGAAAACAAAGATAATAGTTGAATACGGCGGTTTCCAAGAAAAAGAGAAAGCTCAAGAAGAAGGAATAAAGCTATTAAGAAATATAAAATTACAAATGTGCAAAAATAATAATCCGATTAATATTTCTGGAATAATGGGGATGTTGGATTGTACAGAATTCGCAGTCATGCCAGCAAAATTTACTGATGAAGGCATCGCATACATAAAACAGGAATTGATTAAAATGGGGAAAATCTCAGATAGCATTATAGTGATGGAAGATGTTTTGGGATTGAAAATATATGAAGTTGAGTCAAGCATGGATGAGATACATTTTGTTGCACAAGATGTTGAAATTAAATATAAAACAGACTTTATGCTTGATAGAACAAGCTTTAAATACTGGGATGAAAAAATAGATGTAGCTTTGTCATTTTTAAGTACAAGTATTCTTATAAATGATGTCCGGCTAAAATTCCTGTTGAAAATAATGGCGATAGAAACATTGGTCAGCAGCAAAGAGACGGAAGATAGTGAATATATAAATGCTGTAGAAAACATTATGTCAAAAATAAATACGAGCAATGAGATTGGAAGTAGATTAAAAAATGATATTGGTCGATTAAAGATAAAAAGTATTGGTAAAAAATGCAAAAGCCTTATTAGCAAAAAATGCGGCAACAGAAAGTATGCCGATTTAGATGCTGTATCATTTTTCGATAAATGTTATAGATTGCGAAGTGGTTTTGTCCATTCTGGGGAGATAAGTGTTGAAGAGTTGGTTGCATATGATGAGGCATTAAAGAAATTGATTGTTGATATTATAGAGACGGAAACTGGTAGCGAATCAAAAAATCAAGTTTGTACGCAACAACATTCAAAATGACCCATGATCATTTTTGCTTCGTAGTAACATGATTTACAGTGGTTGAAAAACTGAATTTGGGGTGTCCCATAAAGAAATAAAAAAGCGAGAGTGCAACATCGTAGTGAACTGCACTCCCGCTGATTTCATCTTTCCCAATCCTTTCGTTTAGGTTTTCTCTGCTGCTGCGATTTCTGCTCTTTTTGAATTGTCCGCAGCTTCTCACGAACAGAGCATTCTTCCGCTGCTTCGTTCAGCAGATTTGCTACACTGCGCTTGCTGTCATACATACGGAGCGTATCATATTTATCTCCGTAGGCGTCTTGGATGCGCCGTGTGGCATTTCGCTCGTGATCGGAACGAATTTCCTGCCTTACTTCGTAAAGCTCAATGGGGTCAAATTCCGCAGCCTGCTCTTGCAGCTCGGCGTACTGTTTTAGAGCATTGTCCAACTCGGCAGCATACTTGGCTTCCAACTTTTTCAGCCCGTCCTCCAAAGTGCGGATTTCTTTACGGAACATATCGGCAGTAGCATCTTCGGGGTATTGGAGTTGTTGGAGCAGCATTGCCTTTTCCGTCCGAAGTTCCTCTAAATCCTCGGTCAGCTCGGCAATCCGTTTGGTAAGGTCACGGTGCTTCAGCACATGAACGACGGGCGTTGCCTTTTTCTCGTCCAATGCCGCTTTGCGTTCCTTGCTTTTCTTTGAGATTTTGTTCGCAAGTGCGGTATATTGCGCCATATCCTCACGATACATTTTCAAGGATTTACTGATTGCCTGCTTGCCGCCTCCGATGTGCAAAAGCTGATATTTGAAAATCATCATATTGCTTCTCAGCCGTTCCATAGCTTCTGCAATAGTGGGAAGTGTGTTCTTGACCACTTGCATCAGCTTCTTGACCGCCGCTTTCAGCTCACGAAGCAGGGCGTTGTCAGCCTTAATCTGACGGTTAAGTTCACACCTGTCGGACATGATACCTTTCTGTTCCAAAGCACGGGCAATGACACCCTCGTGAACGGTGGGCTGTTCATCCAGACCTCGCTCGGCGTGGCTGCGGTGGTCGATACGGGCATCGTGACCGTGCTGCTCCAAATAGCGGTTGGTCACATCCGCCCAAGCCTTGCGCCACTCCACAAGCTGTTCCTCGCTGTTCCATCGCTCGGAAATGGGGTTTTGTCTGCCGTACTTGGTGCTTTTCGGATATTTGTTAACACGCTCACAGCCCTGCGCTGCGGCGGCAGAGGGTGTCATATACACCTTTTTCTTGCCGATCTTATACTGATACTGTTTCTCCCATCCGTCAGCCTGTGTCGTCTTGAACTCGGCGGCGGTAAATCCTCGTTCTTCTCCATCCTTCATGCAAAGATATTCTTTCTCGGTCTTGTATTGCCATTTGCCGTTTTCGTCCAATGGGCGCACGGTCAGCATAATGTGGGCGTGGGGATTGTGACCGGGCGGATACGGATCGTGAATTGCTACATCCGCACACATTCCGTCTGCGACAAACTGTTCCTTGATAAAATCGGATAGAAGCTGTTGCCATTGCTCTTTGTTCAGCTCAATAGGCAAAGCCGGAACGAACTCACGGGCAAGGCGGCTGTCCTTCGTCTTTTCGTTTGCTTCAACGGCGTTCCAAAGCACACCTCGGTCTTGCCACTCGGCAGGGGCATATTCGGGCAGAAACACCTCTTGCCATACAAGCCCTTTCTTTCGGGTGTAATCGTGCCGTACTCCATCGTAATCATTCAGAATGTTCGTACAACTGAGATAAGCGGATGCCGCAACAGCAGACCGTCCGTTTCCTCGGCTGACAACCTTTGCTTCCAAGTGGTAGATCGCCATTCGTTCTCACCGTCCTTTCGCTTCGTTTTTTGTTTCTTTTTCGCAAAAAGAAAATGGGCGGCATGAAGCTGCCCATATCTGCGATAAAGCTGTCGGTGACAGGTTTTTGCAGGCAGTTGGTGGTTGTTTCCGGTGTAGAAACAACTGCCGACTGCGTGGACAATGACAGCATCGACCCAGAGGTGTGGCATTGTCCATATGGCTTCCGCAGAAGCCGCATCCCCCTCGGAGAGCGCACGATGCCGTAGGCATACCACCGCCCGCTTTGTGGGTGGTGAGTAAATGCGCCCTTCGGGGAAAAAGAAAAACGCCCCGGTTTCCCAGAACGCCTAAAATCATCGTGCTGCCTTGAATACTTCCCACAAAAAATCCTCCAACTGCTCTAAGGTCATCTGCGCTGTCTGTGGTAATGCTTTCTCTAAAATCGCTCCCTCCTGGATCAGCCGCCGTGTTCTCGCTTTTCGCTCCTTATCACGATTTCGCATCTGTGCTTCCTCTAATCTGTGCTTCGCCTGTAATAATTTCTTCTCGTTATCAGTCATTGAAAATCCTTTCTGCCGTATCCGGCACAGAACGCAAAAAGGCGACCTATGAGATTTCATTTCTCATAAGCAGCCTTAGCGTCAAATTTATGCTGTTTTCTGTTTCTTTCTGATTTCCGTTTCAGTCACAACCGCTTGCATGGCTGAAGTGTTTTGAAATTCTTTTTTCGCTTCATAGCGTTCATGCTGCATTTTGCGATTAGCTTCGGCTCTGCAATTTTCACAGCAGTATTTTACATCGTTTCTCGTTGTAGTGAAAATCTTTCCGCAATTCTCGCAGGCAATTTCACGGCTTCGCTTTTCTGCCGCCTCCTGTCGATAGAACTTTGCACGGCAGTTTGGACTACAAAAGAGTGTACTTGTCCGCTTGGATTCAAATTCTTTGCCGCAGCATTTACAAGTCAGCTTAAACGGCTGTCCAATTGCGTGTTCGCCAGCCTTGATTTTCTGATAGCGTTCACGGCTTTTAATTCGATGCCTTCGTAGCTGCTCCTGTCTTTTTTCTTCCTCCGCGGTCAGATCCGGCGCAGGAAGTTCAAAATGACCGATGAATTTCAGATAAATTTCCACTTCCTGCATACGATCTCCGTCAACCTTTTCCGGTGCATGGACAAGAATCTTATCAATAAATTCGTTAATCATTGGTGTAGTCAGTTCTGAAAAATCGGTATATTTCTTCGCCAGTGCAAGAAACTGTTCCGCACGGTTCGTATCTTCTTCAAAACCGGATAAGCGCTCCTCCATGTCCGAAACAGAAGTGCGGAGGGATTTCTGTTCTTCTTCATACTCCGACAGCAGACTGTCAAAACGTTCCTCTGAGATACGACCGACAGCAAACGATTCATAAAGTTTTTTAATAATCGTATCAAGCTCGGTAATGCGTTTGCGGTCTTTGTTCAATTTTCGTTTCGTATCCTTCGCCGCCTCTGCCTGTCTGAGCTGGGAAGCCGCCCGTACCTTTTCCATAAATTCCTCCCGATTGGAAATAGCAAAGGTGCTGACGGAACGGATGGTTTCTAAAATCAACAGCCTCAAAGATTTTGTACTGATATAATGTCCACAGCAGGCTTTTGTTCGTTTTTGATGTGCCAGTGTATAGGATGAGCAATCAAAGAAATTGGAAGGATAAGGGTTATTCTCTGTACCGCCTCTGGAACAGTGGTTATACATCTTTTCGCCGCAGTCCGCACAATACAGAAGTCCTGTCAACGGATTGGCTTCGCCCATTGTATCAATTCGTCTTGGCGTCTTACGCAGTTTCTGAGCCAGTTCCCATGTTTCCTTATCAACAATGGCTTCATGGGTATTCTCAAAAATCAGCCATTCCTTTTTGGGGTTCATCACGGGAGTTTTGTCCTTATAAGATTGTTTATGGGAACGGAAGTTTACCGTATGCCCCATATATTCAGGCTTGGAAAGTATCTGTCCAACAATATAGCCGCTCCAGTTATAGGGATTCGGAAATTCTTCTTTGCTTTTCCAGATACCCTTATTCTGCTTACCGAAATAAACAGCAGGGATTTCAATTTTATCGTCAAAGAAAATACGGGCAATTTCATAAGGACCGTTGCCCTCAATGGTCAGGCGAAATATCCTGCGGACAACTGCCGCCGCTTCCTCGTCAATCAGCCAGTGGTATTTGTCATTCGGGTCTTTCTTGTATCCGTAGATCGCACAGTTTGTGGTCGGCTTGCCGGACTCACCTTTCACACGAATGGCAGTGCGTTGCTTGCGACTCAAGTCACGAAGATACCATTCGTTCATGATGTTTAAAAACGGGGCAAATTCGTTGCTGTTCTGATCATTGCTGTCCACACCGTTGGCAATCGCTACAAAGTGAACATTATGTTGCCTGAAAAATACCTCGGTGTAAAATCCGGTTTGGAGATAATCACGTCCCGCCCTGCTCATATCTTTCACAATGACATGAGCCACCTTTCCAGCTTCGATGTCGACAATCAGCTTTTTCCACGCAGGGCGTTCAAAATTCCCACCACTCCAACCGTCATCCGTATAATGGACACAGTTTTCGTAACCCATTTGTGCTGCGTAGCTTTCGAGGTATTTTTTCTGATTGACAATGGAGTTGCTATCCCCGGCAGATTCATCGTCACGGGACAGTCTTTCGTATAATGCTGTAATTTTTCCTTCAGTCTGTTTTACGCTTATGATGCGCTCCTTTCAGACTGACGGCTCATTTGTGGTGAACTCATTATACCACAAGTTCCGTCTTTTGTAACCGCTTCATTGCGGATTAGTCGTAAAATTTTATCTTCCATAGTTTCGTGTTCCGCATCGCTGAATACGACCTTGACCTGATAAGTGGTTCCGCCGATACGGCGTGTCAGATAAGAAAAGTTGCTGTTTTCGTTTTTTGCCATAGGCAGTTACCTCCGTGTTGAAAAATTCATGAAATCTTCGTATAATAGTTGTAGTTCCGCTTATCTGTAACCATTTGTGCAGTTAAAACAAGCCAAAAGGTATAAACCCATTACCTACATAGAAACGCCCTCAAAAAAGCCTTGCGGCTCAAGGCTTTTTGAGGGCAAAATGGTTACATTTGATGTGTTTAATGGTGCTTCTGTCTGTGTTTGCGTACTCTTGCTGCAGTTTGCCAGCGGCGAGCCTCTTCGGCACATTTTTCCGAACAATAAGCCCGTTTACCGTCCCTCGGAAAGTGCCTGCCGCATTCTTTGCAAACGGTCAGTGGCTGCGACTCGAATACGGCTTGCAGTTCGGGTTCTTCTGGAAGTACAGATTCACGGAAGTAGCTGCATAAACCACTGTTCGTGTAGCAGATACCAAACATCGGACAGTCACAATCCAATGGCAGGCAGCCGTACTCTTTGTCATAGCAGGCGCAGAGAGAAGTAATCAGCTTTTTGATTTGCCGCTTCTCCTTACCCGTCAGCTCACGGTAGTTATTTGACATAGGCGATTCCTCCTTTCGTTTTGTAGGCGTAATATAAAATACGATAAAATATATTACTCCCTCGCTAATAGGAGAAATATGGGGTGCTTAGCGGAACTGTTTTTCGCAGAATTTAAGAAAAAGCAGAAAAAATTTTTGAAGGGAGGTGTCGGCGGTGCGTTCGGATGATGAAAGATATGAATTTGACATCGAATCGGAAGAAAATGAATTTGAATATAATATAGATGAAAACGCTCTTTGGGACGATGAAGAAAATACTGCCGATGCCGATACAGAAATTGATCTGACTTCAAAAGCACAAAGGCAGATCGCAAGGGAACGACGACTCATTGATGAGTTGGAGGCCGATGCAGCAGAAAATCCCATTGAAGATGACAGACCAGATGAGGACAGCGAACGTAAAAAACTCAAACGGGAATTGCAGGCGGAAGCCCTTTCTCGTTTGGAGGATGCCGCAAGAACGGTATCCGATTTTGAAAAGGTAGTTGCTTGGTGGGACAAACTGGACGCCAACAGGGAACGCAGAGAGCGATACCATGAACTTAGCCGAAGCGGTGACAATCTTCCACTTGACTACGGTGCCGCCAAGAACGGATTGTACTTCCCGGACACCTTGAATGATGTTTTGGAGAAATTGATTCGTAAAGGCGACTTTATTGATGCTATTTTCTACTGCCCTTATGACATACATGAACTTGTGACCGAGGAATATATATCCGATATTCTGCGAGAGCTGAGTGAAGATCACAAAGAGCTGTTATTCCTGTGCGCTGTCCGTTTGTTCAGTTCCACACGAATCGCTGCCATAAGAGGACAGACTGACCGCAATATCCGCAAGGTGCGTGGCACAATGCTAAAAAAGATACAAAAAAAGCTGCTTCCCGCCTTACTGGAAAAGGCAAAGAAACAGCAGCCGTTAACTTTATTGGAAAAGGATTTTTTGATAGATAACGGTGTAAATATTGAAATCAGCAAAGAATAACAGTATAATGTTAATATATTTTGAAATTATATGGGTTACAATATATGGTGGAGGGGTTGACAATGAAAAACCTGTTTGAACGCACCAGTTCCACTTGGGTGCGATATAGCGAATATGAATGGAAGAAAGCGGAGGACGGTATTTTGTACCTGACTCCCACAAAAACGGCGCAGCCAAGCATTTATGACCCGCTGAGCGACTTTCAGCAGATCGTTTTGGACGCTGTCAATATCGGTCGCATGGGAATGGGCAAGAAACCGGATGAAGAAATTCAAAAAGCAATTCAGAACTTTGCTGTAAAATATGGTCTGTTTGGACTTATGACCGCCCTGCCGACTACTCCGAACTTTATGGATTATGAAGCGGTGTACTTGCCGAAGAATCATTTTATCAAAGAGGAAACAATGGCAACAGAGGACTATTTGAAATTATTTTTCCCCTTTGACAAGTTGGATGTCATCAAGCGTGGCGTGGAATCCATGTGGAACATTGAGAATGACCGTGTGATGATGGCACTGGCTATGACCATGACTGACAAACCGATGGCGGTCAATATGAGCTTTCAGAGAGAATATGCGGAACGATACGATTGGATGAAACAGCAGTTTGTTGATTGGGCATTTAACTATACGACGAGCATGATTTATTACGAAGATTACGACACCTTAAATCAGGATACAAAACTGATGATGCAACAGAGCATGGCAGCTTACGGCGGCAATACGCCCACTTATCATATCGCTCTGTTGGATAAACCAACGATTGTATGGGATTTTCATTCCATGCTGCTGGGAATACAGATGATGTTCAGTTTCATGCTGACAGATACGGAAAAGCCGATTCGTTTATGCAAGCACTGTCTGCAAGCCTTTGTCGCAAGCAGACCGAGCGCTGTATTTTGCAGTCCTCAGTGTAAGAATAAACATAATGTTTATAAGAGCCGTGGAAAAAAGAAGAATGAAGGATAGGAAAGGAATGAGGTGTTTACGATATGAAATTATCTGATTTTATCGGTGAAGCTACGGAATATGACAAGAAAGAACTACTTGAAGAACGTAAGCCGAAAAGCTGGTTGAAAAGCGTGAGTGCGTTTGCTAATGGTGTCGGTGGTGCTTTGATTTTCGGTGTATCTGATAACGAGGTTCTTGTCGGCTTGGAGGATGCAAAAAGTGTGTCCGAGAAAATAAGTGAAACAATTAAAACAAAAATGGATCCTGTACCTCAAATCATCTTAGAAATTCATTCTGAAGATAACAAAGAATTTATTGTCTTAAAAATTCTTGCCGGTCAAGAAACGCCATATTACTATACAGGTGATGGTAATCGAATTGCCTATGTTCGTATCGGCAACGAAAGTGTACCTGCAAGTTCCATAGATTTGAAGCGACTGGTGCTACGTGGCAGCAACACTTCTTTTGACAGTCTTTCTTCCCGCTATTCGTTTGAATCTCTTGCTTTTACAAAGCTGCGTTCCGTTTATCGTATGAGAACAGGAACGGAGCTGGCGGATTCCGATTTTGTATCCTTTGAATTGATGGATGAAGCTGGCAAACTCACTAATGCAGGTGTGTTGTTGGCTGATGACTCACCAATGCGGCATTCCCGCTTATTCTGTACCCGTTGGTATGGGTTAGATAAAGCATCCGGCATAATGGAAGCTCTGGATGACAAAGAATATAGCGGTTCTCTGGTCTCGTTACTACAGGAAGGTACAAATTTTGTTAAAAACAATTCTAAAAAGCGTTGGAGAAAAACGGGCACTGGACGAATTGAAATGCCTGAGTATCCTGAACAGGCGGTACATGAGGTCATTGTTAATGCACTAATTCACCGTGACTATACGGAAATCGGTAGCGAAGTCCATATTGATATTTTTGATGATCGACTTGAAGTATATTCTCCCGGTGGTATGCTTGACGGCTCTATTGTACAAAATCTTGATACCGACCACGTAGCATCTAAACGCCGTAATCCAATAATTGCAGATATTTTCAGCCGTATGCACTTCATGGAACGTCGTGGCAGTGGTTTCAAAAAAATCAAAGGCGATTACCACCATGCAGTTAATTACCGTCCCGAATTAGAACCGAAGTTTGTATCCACGCCAACATCGTTTTTTGTCACGCTTTATAACCTGAATTACAATGTTCCGATTGAAAAATCAGGTGTTTCAGATGAAAACCAGTTGTTTGATGGACAGAAACCAGTTGTTTCAAGCGAAAAAGAGATGTTTGAAACTTTGCTTTTTGAACTGAAGTCAAAAAAGTCTACCAAAGAAACCGTAATAAAGCTGTTCGCTCAATTTGGCTTTGATTCGGCTTTTGCAAGGGCTGATATTATGAAGCTTGCCGGTATTACATCTACACCGGCTGGAGAATTGATAAAAAAGCTGAAGGAGGCAGAGCTAATTGAAGCTGTCAGCGGTCAAGGAAAAGGTAAGTACAAATTCGTTGTTCCGAAAGAATAAAGTTTATGCCCGTTATCAGCCATTACAAGCCGATAACGGGCATTTTCCATTAAGCATATATAAGTTCAGACAACACAATTTCTTCTGCTCGATTGCGGATACTGTTTTGACGGCGTACCCATTCCATCTGATCGGCAGCTTTGAGAGCTTCGGTCACACCTTCATGCTTCGCCATAGCGGTACAGATAAGTTCCATTCGCTCATTGCAGGCTTGGTCAATTTCAGCTAAACGCTCAAACAGAGTACTGTCCAAAATAAGATTGGTATAAAGCGCCTTGCGATGCTCTTTTAGATAGTTGCGGTGCATATGCCCGTATTTCCCGATTTGATAATCCGGTGTCGGTGGTAACTCGAGGTTAGGGATAAGATAATCGCCCTCTTGGCGGTAAGTGCCGCCCATTTCTTCAAAAATAGATTTCATAAGCAATCAGCTCCTAGTTGAATTTTCAGTGGTTATAAGACTTTTTAACGCCTTTCCTACAACTGCTTTTCCATTCACCACAAATGAGCCGCAGTCATATGTATTAGGTGGCAGAAACCACCCTTTACATATTAACTCTTGGTGCGGTTTTTTATTGACTAAATCCTGCCTCTGGCGTACAATGAAATCTATTGATATTTGAAGGAGTTCAGTTTATGCAGATTTCATTTCGCCTGGGTGTGATCTTTATTCTGCTGGCAGCAGCGGCCTGGGGATTGGGCGGCGTTGCCGGCCAGTTCCTGTTCCAATTTTATGACGTTGGCGCGCCCTGGCTCATTGCAGTAAGGCAAATCATTGCCGGCGCAGTCTTTTTAGGCTATCTGCTGCAGCGCGGCGAAAATATCTGGGCAGTGCTGCAGGATAAAACAGACCGCAAGGACCTGCTGGCATTTTCTTTTTTGGGACTTTTGGGCGCGCAGTTTGGTTTTTATTATACGATCTCACTGTGCAATGCGGCGACGGCAACAGTGCTGCAGTATACGGCGCCGATCTTTGTCATGCTGTGGATGGCCTGGAAGAATCGCTGTCTGCCTGAAGGCCGTGAGTTTGTCGGCATTTTTTTCGCACTGGTCGGCGTGTTCCTGATCGCTACTCACGGCAGTCTGGAGTCTGTCGTCCTGTCACCGGCAGCTCTGGTCATTGGGATCATTTCTGCAGTTTCCCTGGCTTTTTATACGGTTATGCCCTTTCGGCTGCTGCAAAAATACTCGACGACGCTGATCATCGGCTGGGGGCAATTTTTATCAGGTGGCTTTCTCTGCCTCTTTATCAACCCCTTTGAAGCCAGCGGGCATTGGGATGGGGCTGCGGTAGCCGCTATGGCCTACCTGATCCTGGGGGCGACGGTGCTGAGCTACAGTGTCTTTTTAGTGGGACTGAAAGTAGTCGGCGCGACTAAAGCCAGTCTGATCTCCTGTGCGGAACCTTTAGCTTCGATCATCGCCGTTGTTTTATGGCTGCACACACCGCTTACTTTGGAAGACCTTGTTGGCATGGCCTGTATCATTATGACGGTAGTGCTCTTGTCACTGCCTAAAAAATAACTAAAAAAACCGGGGAAGCAGACTTTTGTCCTTCTATATTTCGTGTTCGCTATGGTACAATATAAGTAATAAAAAAATAAAGGAGTTGATTATATGAGCATAAGTAGTTATTCCTATAAATATGGTCATGGCAGCAAGGAGTTTTCTTTAGATTCTGACCGGGTGCTTAAAGAAGTGACAGTTGCCAAAATGCCGCTCTTAGAAGATGTGAAAGCGGCGATCCTGGACGCTCTTTATCATCCGATCGGCAGCGCTCCGATCAACGAACTGGTCCAACCGGGACAGAAAATAGCTTTTATATGTAACGATCCGACGCGTGTGGCCAACAGCTTTGTTTTTATGCCCATTCTAGTCAACGAGATGAATAAATTAGGGATCAAAGACGAGGATATGCATATCGTCTTTGCTTTGGGTACGCACCGCAACATGACGCATGAGGAGATGGTGGAAGCTGTCGGCGCCGAGGTTGCCGGGCGGCTGCAGATGTATAACAGCGATGCCAAAGTCAGCGAAGACTTTGAGTATTTCGGCGAGACCTCCCGCGGTACTCCGGTCTGGCTCAACAAACATATCTGCCACGTCGACCACGTTATTATGACGGGTACGATCGTGCATCATTATTTCAGCGGCTACGGCGGCGGGCGCAAGGCTATTCTGCCAGGCGTGGCAGCAATGGAAACCGTCCGCGTCAATCACAGCTTTATGCTGGCCCCTAATGCGGGTCTGGGCAAAACGACCGGCAATCCCGTTTATGAAGACCAGATGGAAGGCGTGGCCCTGTTTGCCAAAAATCATTCCGTCTTTCTTTTCAACGCGATCCTGAATGCACAGCATGAATTTTTAAAGATTTTTGCCGGCGACTATATCAAGGCGCATCAGGAAGCCTGCAAGTTTGTCGATCAGGTTTACGGCGTCGAGATCCCGCAGGCAGCCGATCTGGTCATTGCCAGCTGCGGCGGCTATCCCAAGGATATCAACGTATATCAGCTGCAGAAAACGATGGACAACGCCTGGTGCGCTGTGCGCGAAGGCGGCGTAGTGATCATTATCGGTGAGTGCGAAGAGGGCAGCGGCTCGAAAGTACTGGAAGAAACCTGTAAAAGGCTGGGAACGGCGGACGCTATCAAAGCCGAATTGGAAAAGCATTTTGAGATCGGGGCCAATAAAGCCTATGCAGTAACGCGGCTTACTAAAAAAGCAAAATTTATTTTAGTTTCTTCGCTTGACCCGGAACTGGCGCATAACCTGCTGTTTGAAGCCGTTCCCACAGTAGAAGAAGCCCTTGCCGAGGCTGAAAAAACAATAGGTAAGGATTATAATATTATTCTGATGCCGGAGGGCAGTTTGACGGTGCCGCTTCTTCCAGCCTGAAGACAATAGTTTAAATATCAATTTAATTTGTATTTTTATAACTTATGACCATATTTAAAAACGATTGCAAATATTTTTATGCGTGAAAGTATTGCTTTAGCCTGAGGTTTAAGTTATAATAAATTCTACGAATAGTTAAAGTTGTATTCGTGGATATTAAAAAAGCTATCGTCTGTTGTATCTGCACTTTCGTGAATGCGGATTAAATTAAAAGGAGTTGTGAAGAAATGAACATTGATTACAAAGCTATTGGGGTCAGGATCAAAGCCGCCCGCGCACGCAAAGGCGTTACCCAAGGCTATATTGCAGAAGTAACCGGTTTGTCTACCCCGCATATCAGTAATATTGAAACAGGAAATACTAAATTAGGTTTGCCTACGATCATCCATTTGGCTAATGTGCTGGAGGTTTCCGTAGATGAGCTGCTCTGTGACAATATCCACCGCAGTGAAAAGATTTTCCAAAATGAGCTGGCAGAATTGTTGCAGGGCTGTGACGCTCATGATCTGCACCTGATTACGGAATTGGCCAAAGTAGTTAAGAAAAACAGCCTGAACGGTGTGAAAAAGACCAGAGGCCGCAAGCCTAAAAATAAAATCTGAAGAAAACTTTTTTAACCTGCATTTCCAAAACCTTTATGATATAATATAAATATTAGTAAAAGCTGTAGTGAAAAGGTGGACGGAAGTTATGGATGAATTTGTAAAAGCAGAATTAGAAGATGCCGGTGTCAATGTTGATGAAACTTTAAGGCGTTTTATGAATAATGAAGCCCTGATGGTAAAGTTTTTGAAAAAGTTTGTAGACGACGAAAATATGAAGCATCTGCGCACACTTATTGCTGATAAAAAATATCAGGAAGTTCTGCCTGTTGCACATACGCTGAAAGGCGTATGCGGAAATCTGGGCTTTGTTAAATTGTATGAGCTTTTTTCCAGAATGTGCCAGGATTGCCGCAGCGAGCAGTATGAGAATCTGAATGATATGTTTGCTCAAACTGAAGAGGACTATGCTAAAGTTGTAGAGGCAATCAAAAAAATCTAAGAATCAGGACCCGGAATTTATTCCGGGTCTTTTTTTATGTGCAAAGGAATTTAGCTTAAAGCTATTGCCAAGTAAAATTTGATAAAGTATAATAAAGCAACAAGAGTATTGAAAAATAGAGAAAAGCTAAAAATAATAATTATTAATATTTGAGGCTTATTTTCGGAGGAAGACTATGCAGCTGAATGTTACTACTGATTATGCCATAAGGATCATTTTATATCTGGCGATCAAAAAAGAAATTACCACATCGAAAGAGATCGGTGCGGTGATGGGGATTCCTAAAAATTATGTTTTAAAAATAACCCATAAACTGGTCGAGGCAGGGATCGTTGAAAGGTTGGTCGGCGCCCAGGGTGGTTTTCTGCTTATAAGAAAGAGCGGGGAGATAACCTTGCTGGAGATTATCGACATTATGGAACCGACAACAAGGATCAATCGCTGTCTGGAAGCGGATAGATACTGCAGCCGGTATGCGACTGAAAATTGTCCGGTCCGTAATTTTTATTGCAGGCTGCAGGAAGGCCTGGAAAAAAGTCTGGCTAAAATGACTATAAAGCAATTGCTGGCAGAGGCAAATTAAGCTTTTGGAAAGAATTATCATATTATAAGCATGCAGCTTACAATATGATAATTCTGTCAGAGAAGCGCGTGAAAAGTGAATATGTAAATTTGCACAGCAGGTAATATTGACAGCGCTTACCTGGTTGAGTTATACTATATGGCAGAGCTTATGATGCTCCTGATCGCTACTGTAGCTCAGCTGGTAGAGCATCTCATTCGTAATGAGAGGGTCGCAGGTTCAAATCCTGTCAGTAGCTCCAGCGTTTGTACGGTGCTTCAATTTTTTGAGGCGCCGTTTTTATTTGTTTCAAATAAAAGAATAGAGAAACTAAAAAACCGGACAATATGTCCGGTTTTTTAGTTTATTCAGCAGTTTTTTTATCCAGCATGTATTCAGAAGGAATAAATTTAGGTGTGATGGTATAGGATTTCTCTACTCCGTTGCGTTTAACGACGAATTTTACCGGATTATCCAAAAAGGGATCAAAAAAATCTGTTGTCCAAATTTTCTTTTTTGGAATTTTTTTGGTCAGTTGGCCGTTGATGCTGACCATGATGTCGCCTTTTCTGATACCGGCCAGTTCAGCAGGAAAACCGGGCTCTACAGCCTGTATTTCATAACCATTGTCGACCTTTTTATTACTCAGCGTGTAGCCGAACATATAACGTCCATTAAAATATTGTTTGACCATATTTAAAATCGAGCGTTCTGTAACAGGATCGTTGACAGGTTGGACATCAACACCGCCGCTGTTGTAGTAAAGCGTTGCGACTTCGCTGATCGAAAGTACGACGTTGCTGCCGTTCTGGATAGTAGTAAAGTTAAGTTTACTTTGCTGCGTTGCCACCTGGATTCCTAAAAAATTTTCACGGACATGGGTCGCCGTGAAGACAAGTCCGTATTCAGTGGCTGAATCAAGGATATAATTTTGGCCGCTGGCTGTGATGAAGTTGACGATGTAATTATTTACTTCTTTACTGGTAACATTGTCGATCTGGATACTGGATGTCGCGCTGGCATGGCAACAGAGCGTTAAAAGCAGCAGTACCAGGATAAATATTTTTTTCATAATAACCCTCCCCTATGCCTCTTATTATAGAATAAGGATGGTTGCCGGTCAAACAGGCATTTGCGAAAAATCTAAACCAGCAGTTTTAAGGACTTTTCTCCAAGCATATCAGAAAATAGTGAGCAGTAAATAAATACTGTGTTATAATTAAAGCAAAATTAAGTAATTCGGAAGCCGGAATAAGGAGGCGAAGTCCATGTATTATTCAACAGTATACCTGTCGCCGCTGGGCAAGATCACGCTGGCGTGTGATGCAGACGGAAAGCATCTGGTAGGATTATGGCTGGAGGGGCAGAAGCATTATGGGGCCAGCCTGGACGAGCCGCTGACAGAGAATGACAGTGTCCCGCTGTTTACCGCTGCCAAAAACTGGCTGGACAGATATTTTGCAGGCGCAGAACCTGAACTGGCTGAATTGCCGCTGGCGCCGCGCGGCAGTGAATTTCGTCAGGGGGTGTGGGAAATATTATGCGCTATACCTTATGGCGAAGTCATTACTTATGGTGCTATTGCTAAAAAAATGGCGGCCAGACTGCGGAAAAAAAGTATGTCAGGACAGGCAGTCGGCGGCGCTGTAGGGCATAATCCCATTTCTATTATCATTCCCTGCCACAGGGTAGTAGGTGCTGATGGCAGCCTGACAGGCTATGCCGGCGGTTTGGAGAAAAAAATCAGGCTGCTGGAACTGGAAGGCGTAGATACAGCCCGGTTTTCGCTTCCGAAAAAAGGCACGGCGTTGTAGGGCTGCGGATCAAAGCGGAGGTAAAAGATGGCTGGATATGATGGAGAAAGAGTTGTGGATGCTGCCTTTGTGCAGAAAGTATATGAGATAGTGGCGCAGATACCTGTTGGCAAGGTAGCAACCTATGGCCAGATCGCCGAGCTGATCGGTGAAGCTTTGGCCGCGCGGGAAGTAGGGCATGTCATGAGCTGCGTGCCGGCGGAGCAGAAGCTGCCCTGTCACAGAGTCGTCAATCGTACGGGCGTCTTGGCGCCGGAATATGTTTTTGGCGGTCAGGACAAGCAGCGGGCCATGCTGGAAGCGGAGGGCGTGACCTTCCTGGCCGACGGGCGGATCGATATGACGCTGCATTTGTGGGGCAAATACGAACAATTTGATATTTTTAATATGCCGCCAACGTGAGTTGGGCAAAGTTGACAAACGTGCAGACAGATGCTAAAATAATTTTGTTTTCAGGTAACACCTCGGAGGGCAGCAGTGCCGGATAAGAGATATTCTCTTATCCGGCTTTTTCAGTTAATGAGCAAGGGGGGCTGGTTTTAGTGTCAGAAGTAAATGTTTCCTGCGGCAGGCAGCGGTATTTGGGCAATAAAGGACTGATTATACTGATTGCCGTTATGAATATGTTTGTGCCTTTGTCGATCGACCTGTATCTGCCGGCTTTGCCGGCGCTGGGGGTAGAATTTGCGGCATCGCCTTTACTGGTCAATCTGACGCTGGTCAGCTTTTTCTTCTTTTTCGCGGTGGGGATCTTATTATTTGGGCCGTTGAGCGATAAATACGGCCGCCGGAAGATCCTCTTATTGGGGATAGTTTTGTACACGCTGGCCAGTGGACTGTGTGCCGTTTCCGGCAATATCCAGACGCTGATCGCTTACCGGATCATGCAGGCGCTGGGTGCTGGCAGTATGGTCGCTGTCTCGATGGCGGTAGTCAAGGATGCTTTTTATGGCACGACTAAAAACCGGGTGCTGGCATTAGTGCAGGCGATGGCTGTCATCGCGCCGATGGTGGCCCCTATTGTCGGAGCCTTTTTACTGCAATTCGTCAGCTGGCGCGGTACTTTTGGCGTATTGATCGCTGCCGGAGCGCTGAATTTGCTGGCCAGCTGTTTTTTTGAAGAAACACTGCCGGTAAGCCGGCGGTATGACGGCAGCTTTTGGAGCACTTTTGGCAGGCTGGCCGTAGTTGGCCGTAATGTGGGCTTCACAGGTTTTCTGACCGTATTTTCACTGCTGGCGGCACCTTATATGGCTTATGTAGCCGTATCGTCTTACGTTTATGTGCAGTATTTCGGCCTCAGTGAGCAGGTATACAGTTATTTCTTTGCTGCCAATTCTTTCTTTGCCGTTATCGGACCGTTTTTATATATGAAACTGATAGGGATCGTGACGCCGCGGCAGTTCACATATGGCTGTTTTCTTTTTACTGCTGCTGCGGCAGTGGCCCTGCTGACAGCAGGCAGCCTTTCGCCCTGGTGCTTCCTTATGGCATTTCTGCCGGTGACGGTTATGGAGAGTGCGGCGCGTCCGTTCAGCACAGCGATTTTATTAGATCAGCAGAAAATTGATATTGGTTCGGCTTCTTCGCTGATCAATGCGGTGAATACTGTTTTCGGCAGCTTGGGAATGCTGCTGGGTGCTTTGAACTGGGGTAATTTTATTGATGGTCTGGGCATTATCACTGCTGTCTGCGCCATACTGGCGATTGGCGGCTGGTGCTTTTTGCTGCATTTTAAGGTGCGGATCGAAGGTTTGTAAAAGCATTTAGCGGCGGAACCGGCTGACTTTATTCTGTAAAATATTACGGAGACGGCAGCTGCTACTTTACATCTTGGCAGAGATGTATTATACTGGCATTGTTTTTTAGTTTAGGATGGCCTGCGGGCAGAGGTAAAATCAGGGGAGTTATGATGAGATGATGTTGTTGCAAAAGTTTACAAAAGATCTGAAACAGGAATTTACAGGCTATGATAAAAGCAGCCTGGTCAGCGATCTGCTGGCTGGCCTGACGGTGACCGCCGTGGCGATACCTCTGGCTCTGGCGTTTGGCGTCGGCAGCGGTGCTACGGCAGCGTCGGGCCTGATCACGGCGATCGTTGCCGGACTGCTGATCAGTGCGTTAGGCGGCGCTTATTATCAGATATCGGGACCGACCGGCGCGATGGCGGCCATTTTGATGTCGATCGTAGCTAAATATGATATGCAGGGTGTTTTTATCGCTACTGTTTTGGCGGGGATAATTTTGATCGTGGCCGGGCTGCTGCATTTGGGCAAGTTGATTTCTTTTATTCCCATGCCGGTCATCACCGGTTTTACGTCAGGTATTGCCGTGATCATCGCACTGGGGCAGATCGACAATTTTTTCGGTGTGCAGTCACAGGGCGCTTCAACGCTTGAAAAGCTGCTGAGCTATAGTCAGCTGGGCTTTACGCCTAATTGGGAGGCGGCGTGTATCGGTGGTTTCGTAGTGCTGACGATGCTGATTTTCCCAAAATTATTTGGTACAGCCATACCAGCTTCCTTATTAGCGATTATTCTGGCGACGCTGGGCAATTTGCTGTATGGCTTTGACGTAGCTGTAGTGGGAGAGATACCTACGACTTTGTTTTTAGATGATCGTCTGGCATTTGCCGGTTTGCTGGATTTTAACCGTTTGACAAATCTGCTGGCACCTGCCGCCAGTATCGCCGTGCTGGCGATGATCGAAAGTCTTCTGTGTGGTGCTACCGCGGGCAGAATGACGGGCGCGCCTTTAGACAGTAACCGTGAGCTGGTGGCGCAGGGCATCGGCAATCTGGTCGTGCCTTTCTTTGGCGGCATCCCGGCAACGGCGGCGATCGCCCGTACCAGCGTAGCTGTTAAGTCGGGCGCAAAAACAAGGCTGACCGGTATTTTTCATGCTTTAGGTATCCTGGCGGCGATGTTTATTCTAGCGCCGGTAATGTCCAAAATACCTTTAGCGGCCCTGGCCGGCGTATTGATGGTCGTTTCCTGGCGCATGAACGAGTGGGCGACGATCAGCTTTATGGTCGATGGTAAATTTGCCGGAGCGATCTTTAAATTTATCATTACGATGCTGTGTACGATTATTTTTGATTTAACGACGGCGATCGTGGTCGGTGTGATGATCGGACTGATCCTGCAAACTGTGCGTTTCTCGCATCTGCGGATCACGTATGACGAGATCGATCCAAACAGACTGCATGACCATAATTCGTCGCTGCCCGAAAACGGGCTGGTCTGCTATATTACCGGTCCGATAGTTTTTGCCAATACGGAACGGCTGGAAGGCATAGCAGAAAAAGCGCAGGATTACAGCTATGTTTATTTCTCCATGCGCGGCGTTCCTGACATGGATATTTCGGGGACGCAGGAGTTTGGTAAGCTTATTGCCCGTCTGCAGGCAGAAGGTAAGGAAATCTATTTGTGCAGCGTGCAGGAGGACGCTATGGAAATGATGCGCCGCGGCGGCATTTATGCTATGGTAGGACAGGACTGCGTGTATTGGAGCGTAGAGCGGGCTTTATGCCATGGTCATTAAAGCGTTGCGGTACTTAAATAAATAAACAGATAAAAAAGTACGTTTCCGCCTGCAGGCGGAAACGTACTTTTTGTATAAGAGGGAGAATTATCCTTTGTGATGTAAAACGGTGGTATGGTAGCAGGATTTTTGACAATACATGGATTGTTCAAATTACTTGCCAAAAACGCTTTTTCGCACATAAACGTGGCCTTCCATGATCATTCTGGCGGTACGGTAAACACCGATACGTTCGATAGTGACCTGATCATTCTGTACGGAGGCTGCTGCTTCGACGGGGATCACCCCGGAAGGGTGGCCGATCCGCAGTAAAACACTTTGCCGGGCTGTTTCCGAAAGCAGCTCGTTGACGACGGTACCGGGTATCCGGGCTGCCGCGCCGGTAGCTACCGTACCTGTGATAGGATAGGCTTTGTGCATGTGCAGCATAAAGAGCAAACGTGAAACGACGTCTACATCAGCTTGGCGCACCTTAACGCCGTTGAAGCAACTGTGATTTGAGGGTGGGCTGACCATGGCAAAGAAGGGCTGGTAGGGAGTCTGACTGGCTGCGTCCTGCCAGTTTTTGACCAGTCCCAGCTGCTGGCAGACTTTGCCGCGGATCTCTTCGATGAGCTGCATCAGAGCGTTATCGGCTTCGATGGCAGCAGGAGTTTCGGTACCGGTGAGCCCAAATTCGCTGGCGTTGATAAAGATGACGATGTTGCCGGCGTCAACGACAGAAACAGTATAGTCTTTGCCGCCGGCGCTGACAGTATCTTTAGCGCTGCCAGTAGGCAGCAGGGAACCCGTAATACCGCCAACGGCGTCCGACCAGTCCAGTGTGATCCTGGCGCCTGTTCCGGGTACACCATCGATGGCGCAGTCACCCTCTACCGCTGCTTTACCGTTTTTAACGGGGATTTCAGCGGTCAGGATCCTGTTTGTATTCGTCATGTGGATACGGACCCTGGTCAACGGCTCTACAGGCTTGACCAGTCCCATATCAATGGCGAAGCAGCCGACAGCTGAAGAGATGTTGCCGCAGTTGCCGCCGTAGTCGACAAAGGCTTCAGTGGTGCTGATCTGCCCAAAGGTATAATCTACATCGGCGTCAGTACGACTGCTGGGGGCAATGATGGCCAGCTTGCTGGTAAGGATATCGGCGCCGCCCAGACCATCGATCTGCCTGATATCGGGGCTGCCGAAGATCGCCAGCAGAACCTTATCTCGCTGCACCGGATCGGCAGGAAGCTCGTTGGCCATAATAAAAATACCTTTACTGGTGCCGCCGCGTACAATAGCGCAGCGCAGCATTTCCATTTCGCTATGCATAGTTATCGCTCCTTTCGCTTGCTAAAAGCAAGTGCTGTTTGTATTTTTGATATTGATGTGATGTCCGCTGTAAACTCCGGGAACAACAGCATGTTCCTGACGGGCCAATGCCAACAGTTTAGTAAAATCAACACCGGTGTCATAATCCATTCTGTTTAAAAGATAGACCAGATCTTCGGTAGCCGTATTACCCGATGCGCCGGGGGCAAAGGGGCAGCCACCCAGTCCGCCCAAAGTCGTCTGGACGCCGTTGATACCCGCTTCAATGGCCGCTAGGGTGCAGACAATGCCCAAACCGCGGGTATCGTGGATATGTGCCAGAAAGGTACAGTCGCTAAAGGCTGGCTGCAAGAGGCCCAACTGCGTTCTGATCTGTTTGGGGTCGGCTACGCCGATCGTATCGCAGAGACAGAATTCCCTGATACCGAGTTCATAAAGTTCTTCCACAAAGTGCGGCAGCGCTTCTTCATCTGGCCGTCCCTCAAAGGGGCAGCCAAAGGCTGTAGCGATATCTACACCCAGCTGCATTTCCGGCAGGGTCGAACGGATTCTGGCCAGTTCTGCGACCGATTCTGCCCGGGTCCGGTTGATATTGGCTTTATTGTGGCTTTCGCTTAAAGAAATGACATTGGAGATATGGCGCAGGCCGCATGTTTGCGCAGCGCGCGCACCGTGCAGATTGGGAACTAAAGCCATAATATCCAGCTGGGGAAATTCACTGAGGGCGTAGGCAGCAACTTTTTCCGCGTCCTGCATCTGCGGTACGGCAGCAGGGCTGACGAAGGCTGTTACCTGGATATGCCGTAAGCCGGTGTCAGCCAGCCCTTTGATAAAGTTACATTTTTGTTCGGTCGGTATCCACTGGGTGATATTTTGGAAGCCGTCCCGCGGACCGACTTCATAAAGCTCTATTTTATTCATCTTGATCCCTTCTTTCAGCTGTTGCCGCAGCAGTAAGTTTTTGCTCCAGATAGCCGAACAGCCCGCCGCAGTGGATGATCGCCATGATATGCCCGGGGATGGGAGCGCAACGGTAGCTTTCCTGTTTGGTTTCGTTACGGATCAGCCCCCGCTGATAATCTACGGTCAGCAGGTCGTGATACGCTATTTTATCCGTATCCTGACATTCCAAGGCCAGAATACCTAAATTGATACAGTTGCGGTAAAAGATCCTTGCATAGGATTTGGCGATGACTGTTTTGATACCGAGCTGTTTCAAAGTCAGAGGAGCAGTTTCACGGCTGGAGCCGGAGCCCAGATTATTTTCGGCGACGAAGATAGCGCCGGGGCGGCAGTTTTTGACGAAATCAGGATCAATTGGGCTCATAGCATAAACTGCTGCCTCTGCTACAGGCAGTTCCATGTAGGCGGGTGGCGAAATAATATCAGTATTGATATTATCACCGTATTTCAGGGCGCGTCCCTGCGGAAATTTTGTCATAAGGCAGCACCTTCTTCCCATACTTCCCGGGGATCGGTCAACCGTCCGGTAACAACGCTGGCTGCTACCGAAAGCGGCGAAGCCAGATAGATCCGTCCGTCTTTGCTGCCCATCCTGCCGATGAAATTACGGTTAGTTGATGATACGCAGACCTCGCCGGCGCCGATAGCGCCGGAATGTACCCCCAGACAAGCGCCGCAGCTGGCAGCAAGTATCGTAGCGCCTGCTTCAGATAAGGTAGTGAGGATACCGTCCCGTGCGCACTGCTCCCATACTGTGCGGGAAGCAGGCGAGATCAGCAGGCGGATACCCGCGGCTATTTTTTTGCCGCGCAGTAAAGCTGCCGCTGCTTGCAGGTCGTGGTAACGCCCGCCGGTGCAGGAACCGATATAGGCCTGCTGGATCGGGACGTTGCCGGCATTTTTGATCGCCGTTACATTATCGACTTCATGGGGACAGGCGCAAAGCGGTTCCAGTTCTGCGGCGTCGATATTCAAAGTCCTGCTGTAAACTGCGTCGGCATCGCTGCTGACAGGAGTGCCGGGTGAGGCCTGGACCTGCTTTAGATAGGCCAGCGTTGTGGCGTCACAAGGGAAAATACCGTTTTTGGCGCCCGCTTCGACCGCCATATTGGCAACGCAGAGCCTTTCGTCGATGGGCATGGCGGCAAAAGTACTGCCGCAGAATTCCAGCGCTTGATAAGTCGCACCCTGATGCCCCAACTGGCCGATAACAGCTAAAATAACGTCTTTGGCCATGACCAGTCTCGGTAATTGCCCTTCGCAGCAGACTTTGATGCTTTGTGGAACTTTCAGCCAGATCTCGCCTGTCGCTAGAACGCCCAGCATTTCCGTAGAACCGATACCGGTCGAAAAAGCGCCCAGAGCGCCGTAGGTGCAGGTATGGGAATCCGTGCCGACAATGATCTGCCCCGGGGCCACGCGGCCGTTTTCTACCATTAGCTGGTGGCAGGGTCCGGCAAATTCATAATAATGTTTGATTTTATTTTCTGCCGACCATTCACGGGTGAATTTTACGATCTCGGCCTGTTTGGCATTGGCCGGCGGCGTATAATGGTCGGAAATAACAGTGACTTTATCAGGATCCCAGATCCTGGCGCCCAGCAGCTCCAGCTTTTCAGCAATTTCGATCCTGGGGCCGAGGATATCGTCCAGCATGGCCCCGTCGACCTTGACCCAGACTATTTCGCCGGCGGCGACAGAGTCAAGCCCGGCACCATGGGCCAGAATTTTTTCACTCATCGTCATACCCATATTTTTCAGCTCCTTTGTATTTCCATACAAGCGTAGTGGCTGGGGTCAAAAAACCTTGTCGGCTGCCAGCTGCGCGATCTCGGCTTCTGTCATACCCAGCAGGTCCTGTAAAACGAACTTGGTATCCTGGGATAACAGGGGTGCCGGGGTAAAGGCAGCGATTTTATGGTGAGAAAGTTTGATCTGGTTGCCAGTCATTTTCAGCTTGCCGGCTTTCGGATGGTCGATCTCGATAAACATTTCCCGGGCACCGGCAATATGCGGGTCCTGTGCTACTCTGTCGATGGTGTTGATTGGTGCGGCTGGTATGCCTGCTGCTAAAAGCTCATCAACGGTTGCATCGATGGTTTTATCTGCCAGCCAGGCTTCGATGTAGGGCTTGAGAGCGGCATTGTTCAAAACACGGTCATTGTTGCAGCGAAAACGGGGGTCTTCCAACAGTTCCGGTTTATGCATCAGCTGGCAGAGAAGTCCGAACAGCTTGTCGTTGCCGGCGCCGATGACCAGACTGCCGTCGGCTGCTTTAAAGGAATCGTAGGGGTAGATGGCTTCATAACGGTTGCCGATGCGCTGCGGGACCTGACCGGTACAAAGATAAATAATATTGATGATCTCCAGCGAAGAAACCATGGAGTCTACCAATGCCACATCCACCTTTTCACCTTCGCCTGTTTTGAGCTTGTTGATGTAGGCGGCCAGGATACCGACGCAGCAGGACAGTCCCGCCATTACGTCGGCAATAGCCGTGCCGGTACGGGTCGGTTCGCCGCCGGGCCAGCCGGTAGTGCTCATCAGGCCGCTCATAGCCTGGCCGATAATATCATAACCGGCCCGCTTACTGTAAGGCCCGTAATGTCCGAAACCGGAAATGCAGCCGTAGATCAGGCCGGGGTTGATTTTTTGCAATTCTTCATAACCCAGACCGAGCTTATCCATGACGCCGGGACGGTAATTTTCGATCAGGATATCCGTGTTGGCTACCAGTTTACGGAAGATTTCCTTGCCCCGCTCTGATTTCAGATCCAGGGTGATGCCCAGCTTATTACGGTTCAGATTCATGTAATACGCGCTTTCGCCGTTGATCAGCGGAAAATTACCGCGTGAGTCGTCACCTTTACCGGGTATTTCCACTTTGATGACGGTAGCTCCCATATCAGCCAGCATCATCCCGCAATAGGGTCCTGCTAAAACTCTTGATAAATCTAAAACTGTTACACCTTCCAAAAGACCTTTCCTTGTTTCCATACCCTTTTCCCCCTTCGCTACGGCTTGTTGCCACGCTAAAATAGTTTTTTCTGATGCCTGTGTACTTAAATTGCCGGTGTTGGTAAAAGCATTGCTCTTTTTTCTTTATTGTATTATGATGAAAGCAGTAAAGCGGTGTCATTTGCAACGGAGGCAAAGAAAATGCAAAATATTTTGACAGTTATCAAGGCAACTTCACTTTTTGCAGGTTTGGAAGATAACGAAATCAAAGAATTGTATACTTCGCTGCGTATGTATCCCCAAAAATTTAAGGCTGGTGCGTATATCCAGCATATTGAAGATACTTACCAGTGTCTGGGACTGGTCTTGAGCGGCAAAGTACATATGATCAGCGAAGATATCTGGGGCAACCGCAATTTGATCGCAGAATTTGGTCAGGGGCAGTTTTATGGCGAATCGCACAGTCTGACGGGGACGCCGATGTTTTTTGATATTGTGGCGGCAGAGGAGTCCGAGCTGCTTTTTATCAATATCCTGAAATGTATAGTTTTGGCCAGGCAAGCCAGTGGTGCGCCGCAAAAGCTGTTGGGTAATTTATTCGAGAACATGCTGCACAAAAAACTTTCATATATGCGGAAATCGGATATCCTTTCACGCAGGACGATCAGGGAAAAGCTGTCAGCGTATTTATCCAATGAAGCCCGCAGCCGTTCCGCTCTGTTTTTTGCGATTCCCTATAACCGCCAGCAGCTGGCCGACTATCTGGCTGTAGACAGGAGCGCTTTATCCAAGGAGCTGGCTAAAATGCAAAAAGAGGGGATTTTAAAGTTTTGTCATAATAAATTTGAGCTGATACCAGTGCAAGAAGGGAAGCAGGAAGAATAGACGCCTGAAGAGTGAGCGGTGTGCTGTAGCGTTATAAAAATTGCAAATAAAGTAAAGGGCCTGCCGGATGATTTCCGGCAGGCCCTTTATGCAGTTACTGAATTTTTTAGACGGGAGAATTTTCTGATCCAGAACTGCCTGTAAGAGAAACTGTGTCCCAGCAGTTTATATTTTAACGATCAGCACAGGAACTTCGGCATACATGGCAACTTTGGAGCTGACACTGCCGAGGATAAATTCGGCGACAGCGTTCAGGCCGCGGCTGCCAATAACGATCATCGTGCAGCCGGATTTTTTGGCGGCTGTCAGAATCTGCTGAGCGGCGTTACCGATCAGAGTTTCATAATGAACAGGAACTTTTGCACCGGCAGTCTGCTTTTTAGCGGCGTCCATCAATTCTTTGCCGGCCAGTTCATACAGCTCGTTAGTCTGTTTGACCATGGCGGCATTCAACTGGTTCATGATCGTCGATCTTTTGCTGTAAGGTTCGATTGCGTGCACTACTGTTACTTCAGCATCAAGCTTCTCGGCCAGATTAATGCCGTAATCAAGAATTTTACCGGACGAATCGGAACTGTCGATAGCAATTAAAATTTTCTCTTTCATATAAATCCCTCCCTAAAGTTGCAGTCTTATGCTTCACTTGACGATTAGTCTTTTCTTTAATATCATTATAACAACAATAAATTTATACTTAAAATACTTGTTTTGGAAAATATAATACCTAAAAAGTATGAAGGGAGGAAGGTTTATGGATTTGCAGCAAATGCGGTATTTTGTAACGGTTGCGCGCCTGGGGAATGTCACAGAGGCTGCTAAAGCACTGCATATTGCCCAGCCGCCCTTAAGCAGGCAGATCAAGCAGCTGGAGCAGGAATTAGGCGTAGAATTGTTTGACAGGTCAGGACGGCGTTTGCATTTAACAGAAACAGGGCATCTGCTGCTGCACCGGGCGGAAGAGATTTTAAATCTGACGGACAGGACGATGTGTGAGTTATCAAGTAATGAACTGGGTCAGGAAGGTATTTTATCGCTGGGAGTCGTAACTTCGATGGGGTTGATGGTACTGCCGCAGCTGATCGCCGCTTTTAAAGAGGAGTATCCGAAAATAACCTATCGCTTATTGATCGGTGAGACCCTGCGGGTGATCGAGCTGCTGGAGAAGGGGATCATCGAGATAGCGATCGTGCATCTGCCGGTCGACGAGGATTCCTTTGACAGCTATAAGCTGCCGCCGGAACGGCTGGCGCTGGTTTATGATGCGGCGGTTTTTCCGCAGCTGCATGGGGATTATGAGCTGCCTGTGAGCAGGCTGCAGGGCTTGCCGCGTTTATGCCATCGGCGTTATAAGGAGCTGATGGAACAGGCAGCTCAAAAAAACGGTATCCAGGCACAGTTTTTCTGCCTCAGCGACGACAGTAATTCGTTGATTGCCTGGGCGAAAGCAGGGCTGGGTCTGGCGGTGATCCCTGAGTCAGCGGAAGCGATCGCCCAGCGCGAGGGTTTAGCCTGTATTCGTTTTGCGGACCGGAGTTTGATGACAACGGCGGCGGTAGTCTGGGCACGAAAGCATTATCATGCGCCGACGACGCGCAATTTTATCAGTTTCATCCCGCAGTATTTTGAACAGAAGCAAAAATGAAGGCAGCTTTGCTGCCCAAAGCAAAAGCCACTGAACTTTTAAAGTTCAGTGGCTTTTAGTATAAGCGTTATTTCGTTATTTCCAGGCTGGTAAGATCGTGCCCTGGAAGTGGTCCAGAATGAATTTTTCATTATCAGCCGACTGATAGATCGCTTTCAGCTTGGCGATCCGGGGGTCGCTTTCGTTAGTCTTTTTGGTAACGAAGATATTGACAAACGGATTGTCAGCAGATTCCAGAATGATGGAATCTTTAGTAGGATTGAGACCGGCAGGAATAGCATAGTTGGCGTTGATAACTGCCAGTGTTACGTCGGGCAGGCTGCGGGGGATAGTCGCCGCGTCCAGCTCCAGAAATTTGAAGTTATGCGGATTTTCAGTAATATCGGCAACAGTGGTAGTAACGTTTTTATTGTCTTTGACTTTGATCAGGCCGGCATTAGCCAAAACCAGGATGGCACGGCCGCCGTTGGACGGATCGTTGGGGATACCGATAGTGGCTCCGTCAGGAATAGCGTCGCCTTTTTTCAAGGTTTTAGAATAAGCTGCCATCGGGAAGTTAACGGTTTTAAAAACTTCGACCAGATCAAATTTAGGCTCTTTTTTCAAGGTAGCGTCCAGGTAGGGACGATGCTGCATGCTGTTGGCAAAAACCTCGCCCTGGAAGAGCGCCACGTTGGGAGTGACATAGTCGTTGAATTCGACAACTTCTACTTTCAGGCCTTGTTTTTCAGCCAGTTTTTTGACGTTATCCATGATTTCGGCATGAGGGCCGGCAGTAACGGCGATTTTTACAGGTGCGTTGGCTTCAGGAGCTTTAGCTGCTTCTTTTTTGTCGCCGCCGCAGCCGAAGGTGGTGAATGCAGCCGCGCATAATGCAGCCGCGACCAGGATCTTAGTAAGTTTTGTCATGAGAATATCCCCTTTGCAAGATGTTTTTAAAGTTTATTTTTGTTAAGCTTTTTGGAAAAATAATCGCCTAAAGACTGAATGGACTGCACCATAACGATCAGGACGACAACGGTGATCAGCATCACGTCCATCTGAAAACGCTGGTAGCCGTAACGGATCGCTAGATCGCCCAGGCCGCCGCCGCCTAAAGTACCGGCCATAGCCGAATAACCGATCAGAGCGATCACGGCGAGCGTGATACCTAAAACGATAGAATGCAGGGCTTCCGGCAACAGTACTTTGCGGATGATCTGCAGCGGGCTGGCGCCCATAGCCTGCGCCGCTTCGATAACGCCGTGGTCGATTTCCAGCAGCGAGGACTCGATGATGCGGGCAATAAAGGGTGCGGCCGAGATCGTCAGCGGTACGATAGAAGCAGTAGTGCCGATCGAAGAACCGACTAAAAGACGAGTCAGCGGAATGATCGCTACCATTAATATAATGAAGGGAGTAGAACGGGTAGCGTTGACGATAGCGCCTAAAACGCTGTTGACAGGCGTGTTGGGCAAAATATGGTTTTTACGGGTGACGGTCAGGATCACGCCGAGCGGTACGCCGATAAGTGTGGCGAGGATCGTGGAAGCCAGCACCATATAGCAGGTTTCCCAAAAGGATTTAAGTAAAAGTGCTAACATTTCAGGAGACATAACCGATCACCTCAACTTTCAGCTGCTGTTCGTGCAGATAGTGTAAAGCATTTTTGATACCTGCGGCGCTGCCGGAAATTTCGATGACCAGAGTGCCGAAGGGAATATCCTTGAGCGAGTCGATATTGCCGTAGATGATATTGATATCGACGTCGAATTTTTTGACCATGCCGGAAACGATCGGGTCGCCGGCGGAGTTACCGATAAAGGACAGCCGCACGATCAGCTTGCTGCCTTCAGTATAAGTGTCCCTGAGGGCTGAGGACTGCAGCAGTGCCGGCAGCTCGACATTGTTGATGCTTTTGACGAAATCCCTGGTAGTGGGTTTCTGCGGATCTGTGAAAACGTCGATCATCGAACCTTCTTCAATGATCTCGCCGTTTTCGATAACGGCTACCCGGTCGCAGACCTCTTTCACGACTTCCATCTGGTGCGTGATCATGACGATGGTCAGATTCAGGCGCTTGTTGATATCCTTGAGCAGGTCCAGAATGGATTTGGTGGTCTGTGGGTCAAGGGCCGAGGTTGCTTCGTCGCACAGCAGTACCTTTGGATCGCTGGCCAGAGCACGGGCGATACCGACGCGCTGTTTCTGCCCGCCTGACAGCTGACTGGGATAATAATCGCCGCGGTCCTGCAGCTGTACCAGCTCCAGCAGCGGCTGTACCCGTTTTTGGATCTCATCCTGGGGCAGCCCCTGGATCTCCAGCGGGAAGGCGATATTGTCGTAAACTGTACGGGAGGCCAGCAGGTTAAAGTGCTGGAAGATCATGCCGATGTTCTGGCGCGCTTTGCGCAGCTGCTGATTGCTCATAGCGGTCAGCTCCTGACCGTCCACAAAGACCTGCCCGCCTGTCGGTACTTCCAGCATATTGATGCAGCGGATCAGGGTCGACTTACCGGCGCCGCTGAGGCCGATGATGCCGAAGATCTCGCCGGCGTTGATATGCAGATTGGTTTTCTTTAAAGCGTGGATGTCGCCTGCGTTGCTGTAGTAGGTTTTTTCCACATTGCGTAAATCGATCATACAGCGTTCCTCTTTCTTTTCTAAAATCGTAAAAAAACCCTTCACACAGGTGAAGGGTAACGAATACATATCGTACTGCTTCATCTGCCGGATTTACATCCGTTGGATTTGGCACCGTTCACTCAGTGATGGTTGCCGTAGCTTCATAGGGCCAGTCCCTCGGCTACTCTTGATGAAATACCGTTTGGAGTTGTTAAACAAAATAATACACTTACAAACGGCGCTTGTCAATAAAAATTTTTAAATTTTTGTAAAAAGTCTTGCCTTTCACAAGATAAAGTGATAAAGTATAAAAGAAAAATGGTAGCAGTACCATCTAATTTTAAGGAGGCAATCATGGCTGCAAAAACCAGAGACCATTTGACCGACCAGTTATTTAAAGCGATCCTCAGCTTAAAAGACGAGGGGCAATGCTCAAACTTTTTTGAAGATATCTGCACTATCAGCGAGCTGAAATCCATGGCGCAGCGCCTGGAGGTGGCCAGGATGCTGGATGCTGGCAGTATTTATGAGGAAATAGTAGAAAAAACAGGCGCCAGCACGGCAACGATCTCCCGCGTCAAACGCTGCCTGGTTTATGGGGCCGATGGTTATAATTCGGTGATGCCGATACTGAAAAAGGAAGAGAAGCCAGATGCTGAATAATAAAGCGCTGCAGGTACCGTATGGGACCCGGGACGTGCTGCCGGGAGAAGCGGGCGCCAGGCGCATAATAGAAAATAAGCTGGCTGCGACTTTTAAAGCCTGGGGCTATGACGAGGTGATCACGCCGACCTTTGAATACCTTGATACCTTCGACGCAGCCGGACAGTTGTCGGACAGCAGCTTTAAATTTTTTGACCGGCGCAATAATATTTTACTGCTGCGTTCGGATATGACGACGCCTTTGGCACGGCTGGTAGCGACGCGGCTCAATGAAGGGCCTGCGGTGAAAAGGCTTTTTTATCTGGCCAGTTTGTTTCGTTATGAAGAAGCGCAGGCCGGGCGGCAGTGCGAATTCAATCAGGCCGGCGTAGAACTGATGGGCGCGGCCGGGCCTTCGGCAGACGCCGAGATGCTGGCTTTAGCGGTGGCTTCGCTGCAGGCGGCGGGTCTGCAGGATTTTGTGATCAGCATTGGTCAGATCGATTTTATCAACGGCCTGATCGAAGCGGCAGAGGTCACGGCAACGCAGGCCCAGGAATTGAAACGCTGCCTGATCGAGCATGACGTGGTACGACTGGAAGCGCTGGTAGATGGCAGCAGGATGCCCTTAGAGCAGAAGGCGCTGTTCAAGGAACTGCCTTTTCTGCATGGCGGCTTAGAGCTGTTGGATAAGGTGGAAGCCTGCGGGCTGAACGCTACCAGCGCTCAGGCTGTGCAGGACCTGCGCGAGATCTATGCTTTGGCTGCGGCTTACGGCGCGGCAGGCTATCTGCGTTTTGACCTGGGGCTTTTGCGCGACCTTGATTATTATACAGGTATGCTGTTTGAAGGCTATGCCGAGGATATGGGTTTCCCGATCATTGGCGGCGGCCGTTACGATACGATGATGGAAAATTTTGGTAAATCGTGCCCGGCGACCGGCTTTGCTATCGGCATCGACCGGATCATGCTGATTTTGAGCCGCCGCGGGCAGCTGGATAATATCAGCAGCTGGGATGTTTTGGTAGCGTGGCAGGCGGGCTGTTTACCGCAGGCGATCGTGCAGGGCATGCGTCTGCGCCGGAGCGGCAAGACCGTAAAGCTGGCGACAGAGCCGCTGAGCCAGAGCGAAGCTGTGGAAGCGCAGCGCGCTAACGCCTGTGATACACTGCTGTATATCGAAGAATGATAAAGGAAGTGCCGTGATGGATTATATTACCGTAGCGCTGCCGAAGGGCAAGCTGTTCCAGAAATCTGTGGACCTGCTGGCTAAAGTCGGTTACAGCGCCGATAACGTAACAGAGGATTCGCGCAAGCTGGTCATCAGTAATGAGGCCAGCCGGGTGCGTTTTATAATTACCAAAACTGTCGATCTGCCGACGTATGTGGAATACGGTGCTGCCGACATCGGGATCATCGGGAAAGACGTGCTGCTGGAGGAACGCAAGGACGTGTATGAGCTGCTGGACCTGAAATACGGACGCTGTCGCTTGATGCTGGCAGTGCCGGAGCAGATGCAGCGGCCCAAGCTGACTGATTACGCACATTTACGGGTGGCGACTAAATATCCTAACTGCGCGCAGGAATATTTCCGCAGTCTGGGGATCCAGACCGAGATCATCAAGCTTAACGGCTCGATCGAGCTGGGGCCGATGGTGGGACTGTCGGAGCTGATCGTTGACATTGTGGAAACAGGGCGGACCTTGAAAGAAAATAAACTGGTGGAGGTAGATTCCATCTATACGGCGACGGCACGGCTGATCGCCAACAGGGTCAGCTTTAAACTGAAATTTGACCGGCTGGATAAGCTGGTACGCGATCTGCGTAAGGTGCTGGATGAGGAGGATGAACAATGCAGGTAACAGATGCCAGAGGGATGAGCGCGGCCGAGATTGCGGCGATGATGCAGAAAAAAGCTTTTGATGAATGTGAACTGTCGCCGGGAGTGCAGGCAGGCGTTACTGCGATGTTCGGCGCGCCGCTGACTGCGGCGCAGGTAGTAGATAAGATCGTTGCCGACGTCAGGGAAAGCGGCGATGACAAACTGCTGTATTATACCAATCTGCTGGATAAGGCGGGACTGACCGCTCAGAATATCCGGGTCAGCGAAGCTGAATTTGCGGAAGCAAGGCAGTCGGTCGACCCGGAAGTAGTGGAAGCTATCAAACGGGCGATCGTCAATGTGCGCCGCTTCCACGAAGAACAAATGCCCAAATCCTGGCTGACCAACCGCGACTGCGGAGCTATGCTGGGGCAGAAGGTGACGCCGGTGGATTCCGTCGGTATCTATGTGCCGGGCGGCACGGCGGCTTATCCTTCCTCTGTGATCATGAACGCTGTACCGGCAACTGTGGCTGGTGTGCCGCGCATCGTGATGGCAGTGCCGCCGGGACGTGACGGCAAGGTCAATCCTTATGTGCTGGTCACAGCCAGTCTGATCGGCGTGACGGAGATTTATAAAATGGGCGGGGCGCAGGCCGTGGCCGCGCTGGCTTTTGGCACGGCGACCGTACCGAAGGTAGCAAAGATCACCGGGCCGGGCAATATTTTTGTGACGCTGGCGAAAAAGGCTGTTTACGGCCACTGCGACATCGATATGCTGGCCGGGCCCAGCGAAATACTGATCGTCGCTGACGGCAGTGCTGATCCGCAGTATCTGGCGGCTGACCTTTTGAGTCAGGCGGAGCATGATCCGCTGGCCAGCGCTATTTTGGTCACGGACAGCGAACTGCTGGCCAATGCCGTTGCGGCCGAGCTGGAAGTGCAGCTGGCGGCTTTGCCGCGGCAGGAGATCGCTGCTTTATCCTTGACCAATCATGGCAGGATCATCGTGGCGTCAGATATGGAAACAGTGATCGAAATGGCAAATATTTCAGCCCCGGAGCATCTGGAAGTGATGACGAAAGAGCCTTTTGCGCTGCTGCCGTATCTGCGTAATGCCGGCGCGATCTTTCTGGGCGCTTATTCGCCCGAGCCTTTGGGCGATTATTACGCCGGCCCGAACCATATCCTGCCGACCGGCGGCACGGCCCGTTTCTATTCGGTGCTGAATGTGGAGACCTTTATGAAAAAAACCAGTATCATCGCATATACGCAGGGCGCTTTAGCCGCTGTGGGCAGCGATGTGATCAAAATGGCCGAAGCCGAAGGGCTGCAGGCCCATGCCAACGCTATCCGCGTACGCATGGAAAAGAGGTGACGAGATGGCTGGATTTAATGCGAGAAGTGGTTTAGAAACTCTGGAAGAATATGCGGTCGAGCATGTGGCGGCCGAGATCATCGTTAATGCCAACGAAAGTAATTACGGGCTGCCGCGCCCGGTAGAACAGGCTGTGGCATCCAAACTGGCCGGTTTTCCTTTTAACCGCTATCCGCCTATGCAGGCAGAAACGCTGCGGGAACTGATCGCTGACGACCTGGCGCTGGACGCTGATAATATCCGCATCGGCAACGGTTCCAGCGAGCTTTTGCAAATGGCCTGCTATGCTTTTGGCGGCCAGGGCCGCAAGATCGCTTTTCCTTATCCGTCTTTTTCCATGTACGGTGTTTACACACAGCTGGCCGACAGTATTGCCGCGCCGTATCCGCTGACGCTGACAGGCTATATCGATGCCGATAAGGTCATCGAATTCTGCCGGGCGGAGCAGCCGGCGCTTTTGATCGTCTGCAATCCCAATAATCCTACTGGCAATTATAATCCGCTGGCAGTTATGGAAAAGATTTTGGCTAATGTCAGCTGCCCGGTAGTGATGGACGAAGCCTATATGGAGTTTGCCAAAGGCAGCGACGTCGATCCGCAGGATCTGCGGCCGCTGAATAAGCTGAAGCTGGTGGCAGGTTCAACCCTGGCTTTGACCGGGAAATACAGCAATTTTATGTGCTTACGCACTTTTTCCAAGGCCTATGGCCTGGCGGGACTGCGGGTAGGCTATGCCGTGGGCAGTGCCGGCATTATGCGCATTTTGGGCAAAACGCTGCTGCCTTACCATGTCAATGCCTGGTCCTTAACAGTAGCCGAAGAGGTCTACCGTCATAAAGATTTATATCAGGAGCGGATCGCAGCGATCATCGAGCAGCGGGAAATGCTGCGGGAACAGTTTGAGCAAATGGGATTGAAGGTCTGGCCCTCGGCGACCAATTTTCTGACCTGCTGCCCACAGGGAGAGCTGACCAGGCGTTTAGCGGCAGCCTTTATCAGGGAATACGGCCCGCAGGGCGAAAAAACAGAACAGATGCAGGCGGGGCTGTATCTCTACCGGAAGCTGCTGGAGCAGAAAATTTTAGTGCGCGACTATACCGGTCATCCGGTGTTGCAGGGCTGCCTGCGGATCACTGTCGGCCTGCCGCAGGAAAATGCCGAACTGGCAGTCCAGCTGCAGCGTTTGTGCACAGAGGAGGAAGCATGATGCGTAAGGCTGTCAAAGAACGTAAAACTTTAGAAACGGCTGTCAGCGTCAGCGTTGACCTTGACGGCCGCGGCCAGTCTGAGATCGCTACCGGCGTTGGTTTTTTGGACCATATGCTGATTTTGCTGGCCAGACATGGCTTCCTGGACCTGAAGGTGCAGGCGCAGGGCGATCTGCAGGTCGATTGTCATCACACAGTGGAGGATTGCGGCATCGTTCTAGGTGAAGCGATCAAAGCCGCCGTGGGCGATAAAGCCGGTATTCACCGCTACGGTAATTGTTTTATTCCCATGGATGAAACTTTGGCGCAGGTCGTGCTGGATTTTTCCGGGCGTCCTTATCTGGTTTTTGAAGCCGAGCTGCCTAAAATAACTTTGGGCAATTACGATACAGAAATGACGGAGGAGTTTTTCCGCGCCGTGGCTGTTGCCAGCGGTATGACCTTACATATCCGTGTGCTGTATGGCAAAAACGTACATCATATTATTGAGGCGGTATTCAAAGCCTTTGCCCGTGCTTTGGCAGAGGCTGTAGCTGCTGACCCGCGCGTTGAGGGCGTGATGAGCAGCAAGGGGGCTTTATGAGTTCTAAGATAGTGATCGTTGATTATGGTATGGGCAATCTGCACAGCGTTAATAAAGCGATCGCTGCCGTGGGCGGCGAGCCGCTGATCACCAGTGATGCCGAAATCATTGCCCGGGCCGAAAAGCTGATCCTGCCGGGAGTGGGAGCTTTTGGCGACTGTATGGCCAATTTGGCCGGCAGCGGTCTGATACCTGTCTTGCAGGATTATCTGCACAGCGGCAGGCCGTTTTTAGGGATCTGTCTGGGGATGCAGGTGCTGTTTGAAGGCAGCGACGAAGCGCCGGGTGTTAAAGGATTAGGCTATTTTCAGGGGCAGGTGCGCAAACTGAGCACTGCTTTAAAAATTCCCCATATGGGCTGGAACCAGCTGCAGCTGCGTAACAGCTCGCCGCTGCTGGAAGCGGCGGCAGGCGAATATGTGTACTTCGTGCACAGTTTTCATGCCGAGCCGCAGGATCAGAGCATTATTACTGCTGTCTGTGATTACGGTATGGAAGTCACGGCTTCTGTGGGCAGGGGCAGCGTGCAGGCCTTTCAGTTCCATCCAGAAAAATCGAGCCGGGCAGGCCTGGGTCTGCTGCGTGCGTTTAAGGAGTGGCAGCCATGATCATTTTTCCGGCGATAGATATTCGCGGCGGCCGCTGCGTCAGGCTGACGGAAGGCCGCTTTGACCAGGAAACTGTTTTTGCCGATGACCCTTCGGAAATGGCTGCCCGCTGGTCGGCAGCGGGAGCCGAATATTTACACGTGGTCGATTTGGACGGCGCTTTAGCCGGGGCAGGGCGTAACCTGCCGGCGATCAAGAAGATTCTGGAGTATGCCTCCATGCCGGTACAGGTCGGCGGTGGCATCAGGACGCTGGCGGCGGCAGCGGAACTGCTGGAGCTGGGCGTCAGCCGAGTGATCTTGGGTTCGGTAGCAGTGCGTGAGCCGCAGCTGGTAGCGGAAGCCTGCCGGAAATTTCCCGGACAGGTGGTGGTTGGCATCGACGCCAAAGACGGTAAAGCCGCGATTGAAGGCTGGGGTGTCAGCGGTGGCATCGACGCCGTGGAGCTGGCGCGTAAAATGGCAGCTGTCGGTGTCGAACATATCATCTTTACTGACATCAGCCGTGATGGTAAACTGAGCGGCGTCAACGTAGAAGCTACTGCCGCTCTGGCTCAGGCCAGCGGTGTTAAAGTTATTGCCAGCGGCGGAGTGGCGTCTGTGGACGATATTCGCCGATTGCAGCAGCGTGCTGCCGACGGTATCGAAGGCTGCATTATCGGCAAAGCTATTTATACCGGCGCTATCGACCTGCGGGAAGCGCTGCGGGTCGCGAAGGAGGGCTGCTGAGTGCATACCAAAAGAATCATTCCCTGTCTGGATGTCAAAGCAGGGCAGGTAGTCAAAGGCACCAATTTTGTGGAGCTGCGTAATGCTGGCGACCCGGTCGAGCTGGCGGCCCTGTATGACAGCGAAGCCGCTGACGAACTGGTTTTTCTGGACATCACGGCTTCCATCGAGCAGCGCAAGTCCATGCTGGACGTGATCAACCGTACGGCAGGGCAGGTTTTTATGCCGCTGACTGTCGGCGGCGGTATCAGCACGGTGCAGGACATCCGCCATGCTTTGCAGGCCGGCGCTGATAAGATCTCGGTCAATACAGCGGCGGTCAAAAATCCGCAGCTGATCGCTGACGGAGCCAAGCTGTTCGGCAGTCAGTGCATCGTTGTGGCTGTCGATGCCAAACGCTGTGGCGACTGTAAATGGGAAGTTTATGTGCAGGGCGGACGTACGCCGACTGGTATCGACGTATTGGACTGGGTCAGACAGGCAGTAGAGCTGGGAGCCGGCGAGATATTGCTGACCAGTATGGATGCCGACGGTACAAAAAACGGTTATGACATCCCGTTGACGCGGGCTGTGGCCGAAGCGGTAAGCGTGCCTGTGATTGCCAGCGGCGGCGCTGGCAGACTGGAACACTTCTATGATGTTTTGACGGAAGGCAAAGCCGATGCCGTTTTAGCGGCGTCAGTCTTTCACTATAAAGAATTTACGATCAGGCAGGTCAAAGAATACCTGCGGTCTAAAGGTGTAGAGGTGAGATTATAATGCAAGTAGATTTCTCGAAGATCAAATTTGACGAACAGGGCTTAGTACCTGCCGTAGTGCAGGATGCGGCAACCAATGCTGTTTTGATGCTGGCCTATATGAACGGCGCTTCGCTGGCTAAAACTGTGGAAACAGGCTATACCTGGTTCTGGAGCCGCAGCCGTCAGGAACTGTGGAACAAAGGCGCTACCAGCGGCCATGTGCAGAAGGTCATCAGCATCGATTATGATTGCGACGGTGACAGCCTGCTGGTCAAGGTAGAGCAGAAGGGCGCAGCCTGCCATACTGGTAACTATTCCTGCTTCAGCTATCCGCTGTGGAACAGCGGCGCCGGCAAAAACCTGCCCGTGCCAGAACCGGATGGAATCCACGGTGTTCTGACCGAGCTGTACCGCGTTATTCAGGATAAGCGCGTCCACGGCGGCGAAAAATCCTATACCCGCTATCTGTTTATGTCAGGTCAGGATAAGATCTTGAAAAAAGTTGGCGAAGAAGCGGCTGAAACGATCATTGCTTCCAAAAATAATAATGCTAAGGAAGTTTTGTACGAAATGTCCGATCTGTGGTATCATTGTCTGGTACTTTTGGCCTACCACAACATCAATCCGGTGGAATTGCTGGGCGAGCTGGGCGGACGCCGCAGTAAGGAAAACAACAGCAAATATTAAAAACGGAAACCTCCTGCGGAGAGCGGGAGGTTTCTTTGCTGAAAATTTACAGCCGTCCGGCAGATTTTATGCTACAATGACAGGTAAGAAAGACAGTAATGAAGAAGGTGCAAGCATGGAAAAAACGGTTTTAGTTATCGGTCACCGCAATCCTGATACAGATTCGGTCTGTTCGGCTATCGCCTATGCTTACTTAAAGCAGCAGCTGGGCTTGAAGGCAGTTCCGGCCCGTGCCGGCAAGATCAATCCGGAAACACAGTTCGTATTGGAGCATTTTAATGTTCCGGTGCCGAAACTGGTGGACGACCTGTATCCGCGGTTAAGCGATATTCGTCTGGCGCAGCCGCCGACAGTGGGGCCGGCTGCTTCGCTGCGTGATGTAGGCAGACTTTTTGTAGAACATGAAGGCTTGAAATCCGTGCCTGTGCTGGATACGGATAAGAATATCGTCGGGATCATCACCGTCGGCGACCTGGCTAAACGATATTATAACGAGCTGTCGATCCAGGATCTGGACGATGGTGAAACCGATTACGGCAGTATCGTACATACTTTAGACGGTCAGCTGATCTGCGGCGATACTGAGCAAACCTTTAACGGCAAGATCAAGATCGGTGCTTCCGAAGCTGCTACGCTGACCCAGGCGATCCGGGCAGGCGATCTGGTCATCATCGGCGACAGGAGCGACGCGCAGCTGGCGGTGCTGGAAGCTGGCGCTGCAGGACTGATACTGACCCGCGATACGGAAATAACGCCGGCGGTACTGGCAGTAGCCCGGTGCCGGCAGGCCATTGTCATCAGCACTCCTTACGATACTTATACTACGGTGCGGCTCATCAATCAAAGTATTCCGGTACGTTTGGTAATGACCAAGAATCTGGTGACGCTCAAAACTACAGATTTACTGTCAGATGTCAGAGAAAAGATGCTGGCGGCAAAATTTGTCAGCTATCCTGTGCTGGAGCGCGGTCGCTACGCCGGCATGATGGACCGTGGGATGATGCTGGTGCCAGACCGTCAGGAAGTGATTTTAGTCGATCACAACGAACGCAGTCAGGCAGTGGAAGGTATCGAAGAAGCACATTTGCTGGAGATCATCGACCACCACCGTCTGGGCGGCTTAACGACAGGCGCGCCTATCTTTATTCGCCAGGAGCCGGTAGGTTCGACGGCGACGATTGTTGCCAACCTGACCTGGCACAGAGGCGTCGAGCTGCCGCCTGCTTTGGCAGGGATTTTATTTGCGGCCATAGTTTCCGATACTCTGTATTTCCGTTCACCTACAGCTACTTTGTTTGATGAAGATACTGCCAAACGTCTGGCAGTGCAGGCCGGGATCAGGGATGCGGAAGCTTTTGCCATGGAAGTACTGCGGCACGGTTCGGCGATCGGTACTATGCCGGTGCAGGACATTGTGCGCAATGATATCAAGGAATTTGATTTCGGCGAGTACCGTATCACTGTCAGCCAGATCAATATCATGGACAGGCAGCAGGCGCTGGAACGGTTAGACGAGCTGCAAACAGCGCTGGAGGAATTTCGCCGGCAGGAAGGCTATGACCTGTCACTGCTGATGATAACGGACATCTTGGGTGAAGCGACTGACCTTTTGGCTGCCGGCAGTCCCCAAACGCAGCTGGTACACGCTTTCGGCGAAGCTGCTGCGGCAGGCTGCTATCATCTGCCCGGCGTCTTGAGCCGCAAAAAGCAGATCATTCCCCCGCTGACAGAAGCCTTCAGAAAACTGGATTGAATAAAGTAAAAAAGACTGTCTCTTTATAAGACAGTCTTTTTTAATGCTAGTTAGCAGGGAAGAACGGCCAAACAATAGGGATTACAACCAGGGATACGACAAAGGCAACGACAACAAGGCCGGTACCACATTTTACGTAGTCCATAAATTTGTAACCACCAGGGCCAAGCACTAAAGTGTTTGGTGGTGTACCTACCGGAGTTGCGAAAGCGCAGGAAGCTGCAACTGCGATAGCCATTAATACTGCTTTTGGATCAGCACCAAGCTGTTTAGCGATAGCGATACCGATCGGACACAGTAAGGCTGCGGAAGCAGTATTGGACATGAACTGGGTCAGACCGCAGGACAAAATGAAGAGAATAGCGGTTACAACCAGTGGAGAGGGGCTGCCGCCCATCAGTCCAACAGTCCAGTCGGCAATCAAAGCACCGGCGCCAGTTTTATCCATGGCTGCAGAAACAGGCATCATACCGGCAAACAGGAAGATAGTTACCCAGTCAATGGAAGCATAAGCCTGTTTTTCAGTCAGGCAGCCTGTCAGTACGCAAACCAATGCACCGACGATAGCGGCCATTTCCAAAGATACACCCGGGATGCCAATAGCCATAGTGATAATGACCAAAGCTAAAATAATACCGGAAATCATTTGTTTAGTAGAAGAAGTTGAAGATGCTTCGATCTCTTGTTCGATATCCTGATCAGCAGAAAGTTCTACTTTCGGAAGCAGGTATTTACCTACAAACATCATATACAGCATACCGGCAATAGAAACCGGGATGCCAATCCAGGCAAATTCAAAGAAGCCAAAAGGTTCAAGTCCGGCAGAGGTCATAGCACCGACGGCAATAATATTAGGCGGCGTGCCTACCATTGTAATGATACCACCCCAACCGCAGGCAAATGCCAGAGGCATCAGCTGACGGGAAGCAGGAATTTTAGCTGCGGCACAGATTCCGAGCGCAACCGGAAGCAGGCAAGCTGCAGTACCGGTATTGGAGAGGCAGGAAGATAAAAGTGTACCGACCATCATTAAACCAAACATCAAGCTGTTTTCGCTGGTACCACACATTTTTACTACCATACCGCCAATTTTTTGAGCGAGGCCGGTGTAGAACATGGAAGCGCCTACGACGAACATACCTGCAAACAAGACTACGGTAGAATCGGATAAGCCAGAAAATACCTGTTTAACAGGGATGAAACCTAACAGGCCGCAAGCAATTGCGCCTGCCGTTGCAGTAATTGCCAGGGGAATGAGTTCAGTTACGAATAAGAGAGCAACTACTGCTAACAAAATTAAACATTTTACTGCTGGGGACATATTATTCCTCCTTTAAAAAATTTTAAAATGCTTTATCAGGATAGCAAATTTTGATGCAAGCCTCTGTTGCCATAGCAACATTTTCTGTAAAATTTATTATAATTATTCATTTTTGTGAAAGTTTTTATTTGGGATTTACTGATTTTTTAGATGAACAACAGGATATATCAACGCTGCAAGAGGTGCTTTTGAAGAAAAAGGGAATAGAACACTTGAAAATAAATAAATAATTTTTAATAATTAAGCAATTTATATGTTAACTGTTAAAAATGTCTACGATATTCAAATTTATATAAATTAATATAATAAAAAGAACGCGGATAAAATTTCTGCGTTCTTTTTATTATTAAATAAGGTTTTTATGCCGCCAGACGCCGCTGTGCCAGCGGTAAATAAACACTAAAGCCCGCAGGCATTCGTCCAGCATCATGGCGATCCAGATACCGATCAGTCCCAAATCGAGCACGATACCGAAAAAGTAGGCGCCGGCTACCGAAACCAGCCACATGGAGATCAGACCGATCGTGACCGGGCCTTTGATATCGCCGGCAGCCTGCAATGACATGACCATGACCATATTGACGGCGCGCCCGATCTCTAAAAAGATCTCGATCAGAAAAATATGCCGTCCCAGCTCCAAAACTTCCGGGTTATCGGTGAAAATACCGTAGATATGGTCGCTGTTGAAATATAAGATCGTCGTCAGCGTACCGCTAATCAGTACCGCCATCCGTACTGTCTGCCAGACTCTTTGGCTGACAGCCTCCTGATCGCCTCGTCCCAGCAGAAATCCGACGATGATCTGCGTCGCCATCGCCAGGGCTTGTGAATAAATGTATGAAAACATGGCAATGATATACGCATAGATTTTTGTTGTGATAACTACTAAACCCATCAAATTGACGAATTTCATGATCACCATTTGGGAAAGCTGGTAGGACAGCGATTCGCCGCCGGAAGGAAGGCCCAGATAAAGGATATTATATAAGGTTTTTTTAGGAAAAGGCTGCAGATATTTACAAGACAGGGGCAGATCGATAAAACGGCGAAAGAAATATAAAATCAACAGCAAGCCCAGCACTTTACTGCTGTTGGTGGAAATCGTAACGCCCAAAACGCCCAGGGCCGGGATCGGGCCGAAACCATGGATGAGAAAAACGTTGCAGACGATGTTGATAACGTTCATAATAACAGAAGTTATCATTGTTACTTTCAGCAGTGAATAACCGCGGAAAAAAGAAATAAAAGAGATATAAACGGCCTGCACAACAATGAAAAGTCCGATATAGCGCAAAAACAAACCTGCTTCGTTGCGTATATCATTCGGTACGGCCAAAAGATCAAGAAAGAAATTGTCGAAGAAAAACAGTACCAGGCTGATGATCAGACCCAAAACGAAGTTGGTCAGCAAGGCTACCGTACAAACCTCGGCAACCTTTTCTTTGTTATCGGCGCCGCGGTACTGGGCAATCAGGATCGTGGCTGCCATACTGATAACGCTGAGGGCTATAATAACGATATTGATGATCTGATTGGCGTTGCCGACAGCTGCAACAGATTTTTGTGAATAGTGACTGAGCATGAACTGGTCGACATTCCCGACCATCATCTGCAGCAGGATCTCAATAAAAATCGGCCAGGTCATTTTGAAAATGGAAAGTTTGGCGGTGCTGGCTTCCAGAGAACGCATTTTGATAAACACCTCGAAAAAATAAATCTGCCTTTCCAGGGATAATATTTATCCAGAAAGGCAGGCTCCGTTGCTTGTGAGGTACATTATAGCACGGTGTGCAGCTGCTCGCAATATTTTTGATCTATATTTTACAATTATATTGACAAACAGGACTGTTTTCTATTATAATCTTAATTGTCTTGGGGGCATAGCTCAGCTGGGAGAGCGCTTGAATGGCATTCAAGAGGTCAGCGGTTCGATCCCGCTTGTCTCCACCAACTCAACATGTAGGCACTGCAATGGTTTGCAGTGCTTTTTTTATTGCGTGGAGTTTCCTTTCAATGAGTCATGGGAGGAGTGCGGGGGAACGATATAAAAACGAAGTCTATTTTTGAGCTGCTAATAATATAATTTTGAGAAATTGCGGCTAATTTTTGCCGGCATCTTTTTTTGGGTGCGCATATTTTAGTGCTTTAAGCTTGACTAAAAAGGGAAAACGTATTACACTGTATTACAAAGGAGGGGTTATCATGGCATTATCATTAAGACTGTCCGAAGAAGAAACTAATTTAATAAAAAACTACGCCAAGCATAAGAATACGACTGTATCGCAGCTCATACGTGATTCTGTTATCCAAAGGATAGAAGACGAATACGATTTGAATGCTTACAAGAAAGCGATGGCTGCCCATAAGAAAAATCCTGTTACGTACTCTCATCAAGAAGTAGCTAAGATGCTGGATCTTGAATAATGGAATACAAAGTAGAATACACTGCTGCCGCAGTAAAAACATTAAAAAAGATAGATAAACCTATCAGAGCGTTGATTTATGGGTGGATAGAAAAAAATCTCGTTGGCTGTATAAATCCACGGCAGCATGGTAAAGCGCTTGTAGCCAATCATCAGGGTGAATGGCGCTATCGTGTGGGTGATTATCGGATTCTTGCTGAGATTCAGGATACCAAGGTGACTATTCTTATTGTAACGATAGGGCATCGTAAAGAAATATATAAATGAAATATATTTGGCTGTAGAACGTAACAGCTAATATTTTTCTAAAGGGCTAAGAAAATTTCTCCGAAATTTGTTCTGTCCAACTTTTTTACCAAACTGCCAAAAAATGCTTGTGGTTATATGCTGAAAATACTTACTGTATCAGCCTTTCGTGTCTTTATAGCCGTCTGCCAGAAGATCAAGCTTGCCGCTGTGCGGATCGATGATCAGACCGTGGATAGAGATATCGCCGGGAATAAAGGGATTAGCCCTAAGTTTTTTTACAACAGCCAGTACATTTTGGGCAGGGTCGGTGTAAGTATCAAGCCAGGCTTTAAAATCGTCCTCTATCAGCGCTATTTGCTGGTCGGCTATGCCGCGGTTGTGCATTTTTTGCAGGATAGCTGCCGAGCTGGTTTGCGCAACGCCGCAGTCATAATGGCCAACTATCAGTATTTCTTTGATATCAAAAATATAAATAGTGAGAAGCAGGCTTTTAACTGTTTCCCCCATATCTTCGATCAAAGAAGTACCGGCATTTTGAATTATTTTGGCATCGCCCCTGTGAATGCCCAGTGCGTTGTTAATAAGCTCTGCCAGCCTTGTATCCATACAGGTAAGCAGGGCAAATTTTTTGCCCGGATACTTGGATATTTCTTTAGGAAAGGCGTTTTTTTCTAAAAAGGTACGGTTATGAGCAAGGATTTCCTGTAGTAAGGTTGTCATTTTTAGCGCTCCCAAGTGAGTTTTTAATGTTATGGCAGGACGGACAGGTATTTTTGTTACTTACTATAATCTTGTATCGGGCACTAAAAGTCAAGCGTTATATTGTAAGGTAAGTATAATAAAATAAGTGGCACTGATTTTGTTTATAATGAATCATCTTTAAAATATTTACAACTATAACCCCGGGTTGTCAAATAATAAACAGGTATTTTGACATAATACTTTCTTTATACGTAAGATATCTTATATTAAAAAAAGATAATTCCAGGCAACTTTTATGAGCTGGTAATGCTCAAAGGCCGCTGCAGTAAGTATTTAAACTTGCTGCAGCGGCCTTTTTTAGTGATGATATTTTGAAAACGATAATAAAGAAAAGCTGTTAGTTTGTGAATTTAAATATAAATTCAATCTTAAAACTGCTGGTTATAAAGTAAGTGCCCTACGAAAAGGCTAAATGCCCGCCAGCATCTGCCAATACAGTTCCTTCAATGGCGTTGCCGGCCCTTATTTGTCCAAAACCGTCAACGATAAAAATTTTGTCGGTAGTAAACCTGCCTTCCAGAAAAGTAAGCGCCTGACTGCAACTGCTGCCGGGAGCAGTATCGAGTTGAGGTGTTGCATAAATAATTTTTTCTACATTATCATCATCCAGGGTCTGCCTGCAGGTCCTGAATAAATCTTGATCGATATAACCAGCGGCGGCATGGTAGGCATAAAGATTGTTGTCATTTAAATAAAAAAGTACAGCGGCGCAAACACTTAACCTGGTGATGTAAGCATAATTACCATGCGTAATAAGATCCCCTTCATTTTCGGAAAGTACTGTTGCCCTGCCTCTAAAATTACAGGGAGTATGCAATATTGTAATTGGGGCGGCAATGCTGGCGGCAAAATTAACATTAAGCTCCCAGGGCGAAATAGAATCCATTAGCTCTGCTACTGTGGAACAATTTGTTGCGGCGGCATTGTTATCGATATGACGATAAAACATAATAGACCTCCAGAATATAAAAGTAAGGTGATATATCAGTCCTTCTGAATATAATATAATAGAGAACCAGGCCGCTATGGTGGAATTGTACATCTTAGTGATAACGTGGTAAAAAGCTGATAGAAGAAGTGCGGTGAGTTTTTAATTTGTGATCTGAATATTGGTTGAAATGAAAATACTTATTTGTATTTGCTGTGCAAATAAGTGAAACTGCCGCTATAATAAAGCAAGATTTTTTATAAGAAGTTTAATTGTTTTATATAAATATCAAAATATTTAAAATACAAACAAAATAACAGGAGAAGAATCACAATGAA